>Ga0209515_10001035_pt1 | contig 48143 bp, 23 predicted proteins | sample Subgroupgradi54m_FD_187454 | JGI IMG/M metagenome (GOLD analysis project Ga0209515, IMG submission 187454) | Subsurface groundwater microbial communities from S. Glens Falls, New York, USA - GMW60B uncontaminated upgradient, 5.4 m (SPAdes)... ... | reverse complement strand
TGGGGGCTCCTTTGCACTCGCCCGCCAGTATAGTAGACAAGTGTCTACATGTCAAGCGCGAACGTGTCAGCCCTCGGGAGCCACTCGACGTCTGTAGTTCCCCCTGCTTCGGGATGAGGACGGCGGGTCGGACTCACATTCCCCAGCGTGGAATGTGGTCCTACGTTCTCGCGCTCGCTCGTCCCTCGTGTTCCTCGGGACACCATGCTCGCTCGCGCTGCGAAGTCCCCGCCCGCCCTCATTCCCTTGCGGGGCCCGGTCATCGGATCAAGCCCCCGCGCCACGGGGCGGCGGGCAGGAACGAGGAAAACTACGGCTGGGCGTGGAGGCGGGCGTAGGCGGCGCCGAGGGTCTCCCACACGCGCGTCGGATCGTCGCTCGCGAGCGAGATGTAGCTGGCCCCGTAGTAACTCCAGGCCGCGAGATTGCGGATGCCGGCGGCGACCGCGACGTCAATTGCCTCGGTGATCTTTCCCTCTTCGCCCGCCTTGATGTTGAAGTTGAGAATCCAGATCTGCCCTTCCTTCTGATATTCGGTGGCGAGCGCCTGGATACGCTGCGCAGCGCGGCCGACGTGCGCGGCCACATCCGCCTGGTGCGGTCGCCAGTAGGGATCGGTGCCGATGATATCCACCGTCGGGATCGCGGCCACCTGGGCCCAATCACTGTAGGTAGAGGAATTCTCGAACGGGAGATAGCACATGGCGTTGCGCACGCCGAGGCGCTTCCCCTCGTCGCAGAGGATCGTCAGGAATTGGACGAGGGAGGCTTCTTTAAACTGCCGGACCTCGGGGGTCAAGGTGGTCGGCATCGGCTGGCGGTAGCGGGCGCGGAACTGCTCCTGGCAAACGGCGCACCGGCAGGCCCAGGAGGGATTCGGGACCGACCCGTCCTCGGGATAGATGTGAAAGTGGGGCTCATCCCAGAAGAGGACCTGCGCGCCGAGGTCCACGGCCGTCTTCACCCACTCCTTCAGGTAGGCGACGAACTCCGGATGATTCGGGCAAGCGATCGGCAGCGTCTCCCCTGCGGCACTCACCTGGCATAGCTCCCGGCGCTTCATGACGAGCGCCGAGTAGGTCTCCCCGCCGAACGCCTGCCCCACCGCCCACGGATCGAGCCAGGCCTCGAACCCGAGTTCGCGGGAGTCGCGCACAATCTCCCCCATCGCCCGCGCGTAGAATTCTTTGTCCTCCTCGCTGAAGGTATGGACGACGAAGGTGCAGTGGTTGCGCTTGATGGCTTCGAGGTCGGCCTTCGCCCGCCACGGAATGCGGCAGCCGTAGTAGCTGACGCCGGTCTTCACGGTCGGCATGAGGGAGTTATTCTACCGGCACGCTGCTTACTTGACAAGGGAAATATATCATGATATATTTCCCTGTATGGGTAAAATTACACGTCGCCTTTTCGAGCTGGCGGTGCCGCCGAAACGCTCCGCGTTTCTGTGGGGGCCACGGAAGGTTGGGAAGAGCTACTGGATCGCCCACACGTTCCTCCCCACACACCCGCAGGCCGTCCTCATTGATTTGCTCAAAACGGACCTCTTTGCCGAGTACGCGGCGCGGCCGGCCCTGCTGCGAGAGCGGTACCAGGATTCCCGGGGGCCGATTGTGATTGACGAGGTGCAGAAGATCCCCGCCCTGTTGGATGAAGTCCACTGGCTGATGGAGCATCGGGGCCTGTCGTTCCTGCTCACCGGCTCGAGCGCCCGGAAATTGCGCCAGGGCCACGCCAATCTTCTGGGCGGTCGGGCGTGGCGAAAAACGATGGTGCCGCTCTCCTGCCGCGAGGTGGAGGGGTTTGACCTCGAGCGCGTGATGCTCTCCGGGCTGCTGCCCCCGCATTACCTCTCCCCCAATCCCCTCGAAGACTTGCGGGCCTACGTGGCGGATTATCTCAAGGAGGAGATCGCCACCGAGGCGCTGACGCAGAACATCCCGGCCTTTGCGGAATTCCTCCGCGTCGCCGCCCTGACCAGCGGCGAGCTCATCAATTATGTGAACATCGCGCGGGAGACCGGGATTTCCCACAAGGTGGTGCGGACCTATTTCCAGATCCTGGAAGACACGCATCTGGGGTTCCGGATCGCCCCGTGGAAATCCTCGAAGAAGCGACGGATGGTGCTGACCGAGAAGTTCTATCTGTTTGACGTCGGGGTGGCCAATTACCTGGCCCGCCGGCAACCCCGGGTGGGCAGCGCGGAATTCGGGAAAGCGTTCGAACAGTATTTCCTCATGGAGCTCCGGGCCTACCAAGCGTACCGCGATCCCGAGCTGCCGATCACCTTTTGGCGGACGAGTGCCGGGCAGGAAGTGGATTTCATTCTGGGAGACAAGGCGCTGGCCCTCGAGATCAAAGCGTCCGCCCGAGTCCACGAGGGGGATTTGCGGCACTTGACCGCACTCCAAGGGGAGGAGCCCGTCAAGCGATCGGTGGTCGTCTGTCTCGAGCAGGAGCCGCGGCGGATCACGCAGGGGATCGAGGTAATGCCCTGGCGCCTGTTTCTGGATCGGCTGTGGGCCGGAGAGTTCGTGTAAAGGAATCCGCCCGATGCACCCACTGGCCGGCGACCATCGTGGCCTGCACCTGATGGTCAGCGGACCAGACGGCGAGATCGGCCTGGCGGCCGGGGGCGAGCTCGCCCACTTCGTGAGTCAACTGCGCCGCGTGCGCGGGATTCCAGGTGGCCATCCGAATCGCGGTGGGAAAGTCCACGCGGCAGAACCGGACCGCGTTGCGCACCATCTGGTCGAGGAGCAGCGTCGTGCCGAAGAGCGTGCCGTCGGGCGACCAGGCCGCCCCGCCCCGCGAGTCATACGGCCGGCCGTCGTACGCGTAGCGGCCGTCGGGGAGCCCCGCCGCCGGGAGCGCATCGGTGATGAGGACCACCGCCTCCGGCCGCAGGATCCGCGTGGTCCAGCGGAGCACTTCCGAATGCACGTGGGTCCCATCCATGATGAGCTGCACCGTCGTCCCGGTATCGGTGAGCACCGCCCCGAGCGCTCCCGGTTCCCGATGGTGAAACTCCCGCATCGCATTAAAGAGATGGGTGACGTGTCGGATGCCGGCGGCGAAGCCGGTGCGCGCTTGGTCGAAGGTGGCGTCGGTGTGGCCCATCGAGGCCACCGCCCCGTGGTCGCGCAGGAGAGGAAGGAGATCAATGACGCCAGGGAGCTCCGGGGCCAGCGTAACCATCTTGAGCTGGCCGCGGGTCGCAGCCAGTAGTTGCCGGAGATCTTGCGGATCAGGGTTCCAGATCCGGTCGGGGCGGATCATCCCTTTGCGTTTCACGTTGACGTACGGGCCTTCGACGTGAAGACCGAGGAGCCGGGCGCCATCGGGCCGGCCCGCGGCCGCCACCTCCGCGGCCACTTCGAGGTGCCGCATGCCGCCCGTTTCGCGCCGCACCACCGTCGTCGCGAGAAACCCGGTCACGCCGTGCGCGGCCAACGTGCGGCTGATCGTCGCTAGTGCGGCCGGATCAGCCTCGAGCACATCGTGGCCACCGGCCCCGTGACAATGGACATCAATGAGGCCGGGCGTCACCCACGAATCATGGAGCTCCGTGACGGGGTCGCGCGGATTCCTCGGGGCTCCGGCGGACGGGCCGACGTAGCGGATGGTGTCGCGGTCGATGCCGACGGCACCGTCCGGGATCGTGGTGGTCGGCGTGACGACCTGCCCCAGCACCCACTCCATCCGCGGCCTCAGCCGACGGTGCTGCCCGACGTCAAGCCGGCGATGATGTAGCGCTGGAAGCAGAGGAAGAGAATGATGACCGGGATCGCGGTGATCGAGGAGCCGGCCATCAGGTGGACCCAGTCCACCCCCTGGAGCGACTTGTAGAGGGCCAACCCGACGGGCAGCGTCCGCATCTGGGTCGTGTTGGTCAGCAGAAAGGGATAGAGGAAGGTGTTCCATGACCCCATGAAGGTGTTGATGCCGACCACGGCCAGCGCCGGCTTCGAGAGAGGCATGATCACCTTGAAAAAAATCTGCCAATCGCTGGCCCCGTCAATCCGGGCGGCATCCTCGATGGCGAGGGGCAGTTTCGTGACATACTGCCGCATCAGGAAAATGTTGAACGGCAAGGTGAGCGAGGGAATGATGAGCGCCCAGTAGGTGTTCAACCAGTTCATGTGCTTCATCAGGATGAAGATCGGTACCATGAGCACCTGCGGCGGGATCATGATGCTGCCGAGGATGAGCAGGAACATCGTGCGCTTCCCCGGGAACTCCCGGCGGGCGAAGGCGTAGCCCACCATCGAGCTGAGCAACATGTTGGAGCCGGTGATCACGAGGGCGATTAGCAGGGAGTTGAAGAAATAGCGGCCGAAGGGCCCGCTGACCACCACATCGTAGTAGTTGTTGAGCGTCCACCGCTTGAAGACCAGGGTCACGTCGTCCAGGTAGATCGTCCCCGCCCCACTGTCGAAACTGAAGGCCAGGTCCTCGGCGGTCCGCTCGGTCCGGCCCGGCATCAGCAGCCCCAAGGTGAAGTTGTCGATCGGAATGCGCACGCGGGTCCAGGCGGGGCGCACGCCGCCGCGCAGGTATTGCTGGATCGGGAGACTGGTCCGGCGCCCCTTCGGATCGACGAGATCCACGGTGAACGACTCGCCCCCCATCTCGCCGCGCACGGAGAACTCGAGCGCCTCGAACTTCCGCATGTCCTGCGCCAGGCGCGTCCACCACCGGGCGTCCCCCTCCCCCTTCGTATAGGTGATCTGGAGGACACGGCTGCGGCGCGGCTCCGGCTTCGGGGGCACAAACGCCATCGTGACCGACGAGGTCTCGGTCGCCTCCACCGCGATCGGTCCCCCGATAGAGTTGAGCTCCCCCACCTCGAAGTCGGCCACCACCACGCGGTCCACTTGTTTGGTGAGCGTGCCGGCCGGCTTGATCGACGTGTAGAACATGAGGAAGAGCGGCGTCAGGGTCAGCCCGAGCAGGAGGGTCAGGACGACGATCGCGACGGTGGTGACGAGGCGCTCTCTCACTCGCCCGCCTCCTCGCCCATCCGGAAGATCCGCATCTGGAGTAACGAGAACAGCATGATGATGAGGAAGAGCACGTACCCAACCGCCGCGGCCCGGCCCATATCAAACCGATGGAAGCCGGTTTCATAGAGGTACCAGACGACCGTGGTCGTCGCCCCGAGCGGTCCCCCTTGGGTCATGGCAAAGATCTCCGGGAACACTTGGAAGGTATGAATCGTGTTGATCACGACGGCCAGCAGGACGATGGGGCGCAGCTGCGGCAGCGTCACATGCCAGAACTGCTGCCATTCATTCGCCCCGTCGATCGCCGCGGCCTCGTAGAGGGCGTCCGGGATCGTCTGCAGGCCTGCCAGGAAGAGCACCATGTAGTAGCCGAAACTGGACCAGACGTTCATGATCATGATGGCCGGCAGCGCCCACTTTGTGTTCAGGAGCCAGCTCGGCGAGGGCACCGGCCAGCCGAGCCAGGTGAACACGGCGTTCACCACCCCATCGGTCGAGTAGAGGTAGGTGAAGATCGTCGCGATCACGATCACGGACGTCGCCACGGGGAGGAAGAGGCCGGCCTGGTAGAGCCCTTTGAGCGGGATCTTGCGGTTGATGAGCACCGCGGCAAAGAGGGCTATCGTCATGGTGAAGGGGATCGTCCCGAGGGCAAAGAAGGCGGTGTGGCCCAGCGCACTCAAGAAATCCGGCTCGCGGATGATCTCGAAATAATTCCGCAACCCCACGAACTGCATCTGCGAGTTCAGCAGATTGTACCGGGAGAAACTGATGATGATCGAGTGGAGCAACGGAAAGAGGCCGAAGACAATGAAGGTCGCCAGCCAGGGGGCCACGAACGCGTAGGAGGTGGCCAGTTCGCCAACCGTTTGGTGGCGGCGGTGCGCCGGCCACCGGCGGCGGGCCCAAATCCAGCCGCCGACGATGAGGGCCAGCCCCGACACGCTGAACGCCAGCATCACCAGTGTATCGCTCAAGCGCCCATGCACCTCCTGCTCGGCGACGATCGCCTCGATGCGCCGCTTCGCGTCGGCCAGCGCGGCGCGCGGGGGGCGGTCGTTCAAGATCACTTCCTCGACCGCCCGCGTCAGATGCTCCTGCATTTCCACCCACTTCGGATGGCTCGGCGGGGCGACCGCATAGGTGACCTGCTCGAAGAACAGCCGCTGCTCGGCGTGCGATTGATAGTAGCTGTCGTGGATCGCGGACTTCGCCGTCGGAACGACGTTGCGCTGGGCCCGCACGATCTCCATCGCGTGCTCCTCGGCGATCAGGAATTGGATGAGCTCCAGCGCTTCGCGGGGATGCCGGCTGGTTTTCAGCACCACGAGGTCTTGGCCACCGGCAAAGGAGGCCGGGGTCCCCTCCGTGGCCGAGGGGCGCGGCAGGAGCCCCACGCCGAAGTTCAGCGTCGGATTCATCCGCGGGATGAGGGCAAAGTTCCAGGCGCCGGAAATCTGAATGCCCACCTTCCCGTTCGCGAACAGTTGGTTCACCTCCGGCTGGCGGTCCACGATCGCGTAGGGCTTGAGACTCCGGTAGAATTCCATCGCCTCGACCATCGGCGGCTCATCCACCGTGCAGCGGGTCAGGTCACGGCTGAGGACATCGCCGCCGTGGCCCCAGGCGAACGGCATGAACTGCTGCCACGGCGCGTAGGGTTCCCCGACGAAGATGCCGAACCCGTAGACGCCGGGCTCGATCCCCTGGACTTTGGCGGCCGCCTCCTTGAGCTCGGCCCACGTCTGCGGGGGGCGGTCGGGGTTCAACCCGGCTTTCGCAAAGAGGTCGCGATTATAGAAGAGGACGCGGGTGCCGGCCAACCATGGAGCGCCGTAGAGACGTCCCTGGTAGGTGACCGGTTCCCAGAGGAAGTATTGATCCTTCAGCGGGGCGAGCTCCTCGGTGAGATCCCGCAGCACCCCGGTGGAGGAGAACTTCGGCACCCAATCGGTCCCGAGATCGCAGACGTCGGGGGCGTTGCCGGCCGCAACGGCAGTGATCATCTTGTCGAGACCGTAGTCCCAGGAGAGCTGTTGGAGACGGACGTGGACGCCGGGGTGTTGGCTCTCAAACTTGTCCAGGAGGGTTCGCATGATATCTTCACCGGCGGAGAGCTCCCAGAAGTCGAGGGTGACTTCGTCTGCGAAGACGGCGGTCCAGGGGGTCAGGAGGGCGGCCGCGAGCAGTACCGTCGCGAGCCCTAGAAACCATTTACGCATAAGAGGTTGTATCATACCATCCCGCCGGCGACATTGACAAGACCCTCGGAGAACGGGATAATGGGTGGCCACAATCAAGGGGGAACCTGTGAGTCCACAGCATGGATGGCGACGAATGCCGCGGGTCGTGGGAATCCTGGGAGGAATCGGGGTGGTCGTGGGGCTGGCGTCCGGTGCCCTGGCGGCCCGCCAGCAAGTCTACATGACCGGGACTGTGCAGCCCTTCGGCTCCTACACGTTCACCCCGGCGCTCAGCTTCACGATCCACGAGCCCGGCCCGCAGGAGCTCGGCGTGATCAAGGTTGATGGGCTGTACAATGGCGAATACCCCTGGGTCATGCGCATCTACACCGAGAACGTCCAGTACTCGGGCGTCGCGGGCAGTATCCGGCGCCGTAGCCCAGCCGGGCTCGTCTCCACCGATGGCCAGTACGTGCTCCCACTCGAGATTCATCTGCCAACCGAACCGCCGGATGCGTGGCGGCGGATCCCGGACCTGCTGGAAGATCCCTATCTGCCTTACCGCCCCTCAGATGACCCGGCCGCGGTGCCGGACTACACTGATTGCCTCCTGATGGGGATTGACCCGCGCCATGCCCCCTGGGTCGCCGGGCCCGATGGCAAACTCTTCACCGGGGATGACAATGTCCTGGGCGACATGACGATCCCGACCCCGTTTGAGATCCGCGTGCGGACTCGGGTGGATGCCCAAGCCGTGCAGGGGCATTACGAAGGGGTGTTGTACGTCGAGATCGTTTCAGCTCCGTAGGCGCGCGAGCTACGTGAAACTCACCCCCATCCTGCTGGCCCTGCTCGTGGGCACCGCCCTGGGCGGCCTTGACGTCGCGGAGGCCGTTGAGATCGATCCCCCGCGCCTGGAGGTGATCGGTAAGCCGGGCCAGCCCGTGACCGCGACGTTGACCCTCGTCAACCATCAGGCACAGCCGATCCTGGTGCACACGCACACCAACCCCTACCGCTATCTCTTCACGGCGCACACGATTCCCCCCACGGACGTGGCCGCCCAACCGCTCCCCTCGTGTCAATCCTGGATCACTATCAATCACGAAGAACTGCCGCTCGCCGCCAAAACGTCTGGCACGCTGGTGCTCACCATCACCATTCCGAAAACGGCCGCGGAGTCCCCGGCAGGCGAGTACGTCGCGTCGGTCCTGGTGGACGAGCAGGTGGAGCGGCGCGCCGCGGCGGCACCGGCCGGTGCGAGCACCCTCACCATCCTCCCGCGGATCGCGATCCCCGTCTACGTGATGCTGGAAGGACGGAACGCTCCAAACGGACGGATCGCGGCCTTCACCGCCAGCGGCGGCCGCCCGGGAACCCCGCCGACGGTGGTGCGCTTGCTGCTCACCCTGGCCAATGACGGACGGACGCATCTGCGTCCGACCGGCACGTTCCTCGTGACGAACGCGCAGCAGGAAGTGGTCTATCGCGGCGGGGTCGGGCGCACCGGGCCGATCTTCCCGCGCTTCCAAGAGGGGATTCCGGTGCTCATCCCGCTGGCCGCTGGCCGGTACAGGGCGGTGGCCACGGTGGATCTTGGCGGGCCCACGCCGGCGCAACGTGAACTGGCATTTACGGTGACGGATCATGGCCAAGTCGAGATGGCTTCTTAGCTTCCTGGCGTTCGTCGCCATCGCCGGGGCGCCGGCCCCGGCCTGGGCCGCCACGCTGCGCATCATTGATTTCTCCTACGGGCAGCATTTCACTCCAGGCGCGCCGATGCGATTCCTCGTCCGGGTGCAAAACCGAGAACCCACCGCCCAAGGCATCGAGCTGATCATCATCTTCACCAACCTGGAGACCCACGAAGAGACCGTCCCCGTCGATATCGGCAGCGGCGGCAATGTCCCCTCCGGGGCCATCTTTAGCTTCACGCCGTCGCCGCCAGCCATCAAGGGCACGTACACGGTCACCTTCCGGGTACTCGACGGCAACGCGCTGCGGTCTGATCAAGTCACTGGGACATTTCCCATCCACGTGGGGGAGAATGCCGACATGCTCCACGTGTTTCCCGATGCGCTCGATTTCGGCGTGCTCCCCCCAGGACGTTATATGCATCCGGTGCCGCTCGAGATCCGCTGGAGCTTCTTCCGGTTTAATCGGCTCGCCCACGACCAACCGTTCTACATTCGGGTCTACACGGACAACGCGGCTCGCCACCGCGGCGTGCCGGGCGCGGTCCGACCGAGCGGCCCGGCCGGTTTGGTCTCGTCCGACGGCCGCTACACGATCCCGATAAAAATTTGGACGTCCAATTTCGGGCCGGACGTGCAGGAGACGGGGTGGGACAGCAAGATCACCGGCCCCCCGCCGGTGGATGATGATACCTCCTGGATCGGGCCGCTCCTGACCACGCCCGGGGAACGAGAGGTCGGGGCCGTGGCCTGGGCGAGAATCCCAGATTTCTCCGAGATGTCCTCGGACCCGTCGAGCTGGCGGCGGCTCATCGGCCAGAATATCGACGACACCCGGTTCGTGACCGACACAAATCGCACGGGGGACTTCACACTGCCGAGCCCCATCACCGCGTACGTCGCGACTGAGACGGGCCCCACGTCAGTCGCCGGCACTTACTCCGCCACACTCATCGTGGAACTGTACAGCCCATGACCGCGCGCGCCATCGCCGCGTCCACAATGGCCGCCGCGCCGACAAGGCACGTGGTAGCGCTTCTGCTCGCGCTAGCCACTGCGCTGATCGGAGCCCCGCTCTCGGCCCTCGCCGACGTGGGCGCCAGCCAGGAGCTGCTCGTGCTCGGACGGGTGGAGTCCCTCGTCCAACGCCAACAGTGGGACGCCGCTGCCGCCGAGTTGGGGCAGTTGCCCAAAGAAGTGCAGGAGGCACCCGCCGTCAAGCAGTATGTGCGCACGGTACTACCCCATCTCTACGCGCCGCTACGGGAACAGTCCGCCATTCCCCGCCCGACGGCCTCGGCGGCCACCCCCACGACCCATAAGGCCCCCCGGGTCACCGCCCAGAGCCGCATCACTCACCGACACATGGATGCGGAGCAGCGGTCCGATCAAACCTTTGATGAGCGGGGCTGGCAGTACAACAACCAATTCGTCGCCGAAGAGGACGCTGCGGGCTGGCGGCATGTGCTCCGAGCCTCCCTGGACGGTTATCAGGACGGGAAGGATGACCTCCGCGCCCCCCGGCAGTTCAGCTACCAGGCCCGTCGGGAAGGAACCCGGATTACCGTCGGGGACGTCCGAAACTATCTGACTCACCACAAGATCGTGGATCCGAGCAACCCTCTCTCCAGCTACACCGGGTACACCCTGCGGTCCACACAACTCCGCGGGCTCGACCTCCAACTCAACACCGCCCAGAATGATTTCCATGTGATGGCGGGGTTCGCTCCCTATTTCTCCAGCCAGAGGGACCAGTACATCTACCCCCGACAAATCTACGGGATCCGGGACAGCTATACGCTCACCCCGTGGTACCGCGCCGCCGTCGGCGCTTCGTATGTCCGGGATCACGACGAGCGCACGGAACATATCGATCCGGCGATCCAACCGCGCGAAACATCGATCGTCTCCTTTGAGCAGGATCTGACAATCATCCCTGGCCATTGGACGGTCAACACGGAGAATGCCTACAGCGTGACGGATGATAACCTTCGGCCGGACGGACGGTTCGGGCAGAATGTGAAGTTGAAGGATTTCGCCCACAGTTTCTTCTCGGAGTGGCGCTGGCCGGTTGGGCGCGTCCTGGGGTCCTACGAGCGGATCGGGCCGGACTTCCGCGCCCCGTCTGACATCGCGGCCACCGGCGTGATCAACAGCAAGAACGTCTCGGCGGACCGAGAGCACGTGACTCTACGCGTCTATCCCCGCCCGATGGGTCCCCTCTATGGAGATTTTCTCTACGCCCGGACGCGCAACAATCTGGCCGATGACAGCGATGTGGAGATGACCCGAGAGCACTGGTTCACGGCCACAGGGGGCCTGCAACTGCCACCCGCCTGGCCGCAGCCCGACGTGCGCGCCACGTTCATTCATACCCTCTCCGTGCCCGGCAATCGGTTCAGCCCCGACTACCGGTGGGTGTATGACCTTTCAGGGAATCTGCGCAAGCGGTGGGCGGCGATCGACTGGTCCAGCGGCTATCAGTACCTGGAACGTGCGAATGATAAGCGCACCGGGTTCGACGACGAATACCGCCGGACCTGGACCTTGCAAGCCGGGCGCGCCCTCTGGCCGGGCGGCTATGCGACCACGCGCGGGGCGTGGACTCGCGCACAAGATCTGCTCAACAATGCAACGATGCGCCACCACACGGAGCAAGAAGGCTCGGTCACGATCAGCTCCCGGCTCTGGTCCACGGCCTCGCTCTCCGCCGGCTACACCTATCAAGACTATGGGGCTCCCATCGTCGTGGCTCCGGAACTCCAGGCCCCAGCCGGCGGCATCCTCCAAGGGGGAGGCATCGTCCAGACCGTCTCTTCCTCCCTCATGTGGCCGTACACGAAGACCTTCCGACACGACCGCCGGTTGCAACTGATTCCCTCGCTCCACTTTCACTACTCGGTGGCCTCCGACGACCTCGAGCGGCATCCGACCATCGGCGCGCGGATGACGATGCGCTATGTCGTGCGGGATACGTGGCGGTGGGAGTTCATGCTGGAGCACCGGCAAGATGACGATGCGCAGATCGCCCGCGTGCACTCGCAAGAGTGGCGGGGCTGGCTGGTGCTCACCTCCAAGTTCGGCCCCGCGATTTCGGACGAAGCCCCGCTCCGGTAAACATCTTCACGAATCTCCCTCACGCCCCCTTTGTTCGGGGACGAGGGAGGCCGAGCAACGAGCGATGAGTTCCACGCTGGGGAACTCGAGCGATGCTGGGCGTGGTCACCCCCGAGCAGGGGGATGCGCAGAAAAGCACATGCCCCGCTTCAGCGAACCGAAGCGGGGCACGGGTGCCGTCGGAACGATTGAGAGAGAGTCGGTCTATCGCGCGGCGCCGGCGGGGGCGCGGGAGGCGAGCGCGGCGAGGAGTTTTTCGACTTCCGCCTTCAGCTCATTCGTCTTCGCCCAGGTTTCCTTGACGAAGCCGTCCTCTTTCGCCGGGGCGTGCGCCTCGGCGTAATCTGGGATCGTCTCCGTGCCGCGATGGTCGTCTTTCTCCTTGGAGACCTGGACATCCTTCGCGATCTTGGTCTGGAGCTCGATCAGCTGCTTCAACCCCTCCGCCACCTCGAGTCCCGGCAGCTCCTCCGCCAACACCGTCCGCTCATGCTCCCAGCGGGGACACTCGGTGCAGGGCGTCGAGAGCAGGCCGGCGAGCTCGCCGAACGCTTTGTCCTTCACGAGCGCGGCCACTTCGCGTTTCAGACCCAGCAGCCCGTAGTATTTCCGGTAGAAGGTGTAGGTCTCCACCGCCTTCTTGCGGCTGGACTCGGTCACGTAATTCTTGCCGAGCCCCTCGATCTCCTTGGACGTGTAGACCGCCTTCTCGGTCTTCACCTGCAGGCGCCGGCGCGCATCCCGCATGAGATCGACGATCTCCGGGCGGAACACCTCGAAGACAAACTGGGAGCGGCGGGCCTTGTTGCGCTTGGCGTATTTCCCCTCGTTGCGTTTGACCATGTAGATGTTGTCGGAGAGGACCCAGGCCGGCATGATCTCGTTGTAGGCCGGGGAGATCCCCTCGTAGCGCGTGGCGGGGCTGTTGATCAGCGAGAACGGGAACTCGATCCGCTGCGGCAAACAGCCGACGCCGGAGGCGAAGATGGTGTACGGGGATTTCGAGTAGTCGGCGGGGTACTTGATGTTCACACCGAGCCCGAAGAACGCCCCCTCGCCCGGCCAGATCTCCTGGTCGGGGGCCTTCGCCGTGTGGTTGGAGCCGACGTTCGCGCCATAGCCGACGTTCCCTTTCCCTTCCGGCCAGAGGGCGGCGATCAGCAGCGACTGGTGGTGGAAGCCGACGAACGGCCCGAGCAGCGAGGCGGTCACTTCCCCCTCGGCGACGCCGGTGTTCGGCCCCAGGATCGAGGCCGTCACGAGCCCGTGGCGCTCGACGTGCGAGTGCTCGGTCATGAGCGACGAGTCGAGGAGCCCGTGGGAGGCCACTTCCGATCCCCACTGGAGGATGGACTGCTTGACGATCGCCCCGCTCAACACCTCTGTGCGCTCCTCGGCGGTGCTCAGCAAGGTCGCGTTCTGGACGAGTTGGGCCCCGTCAATGACGGCCCCCTCGCCGACGTAGACGTTCACGACGGTCGGGGTGTTGCGCACTACCGCGCCGGCCTCGACGATCCCGAAGTCGGCCGTGATAAGTTGGCGGTAGGCCTCGAGCCCGTCGGCGTACTGTGTGAGGAGCGCCTTGTTCCCGCGCGAGCGGGCGAGCACCCAGGCCCCTTCAACGGTCAGCTCCGCGTAGAGCGCGATGTCGCGGCCGCCGGTCTCGATCGCAATCGGGATCTCGGTGCCGATGCCGAAGGTGGCCTTCGGGCCGGAGGCGAGGATCCCGACGTTGACGATGGCCGCGCCGGCCTTCACCACGGTGCGGGCGACGTGCGCATCGCGGATCAATACGTTATCGCCGATGTGGCACTCTTCCAGCCGGGCGCGGGAGATGCCGCTGTGGAAGGTGAGGTGGGGTTCGAGGGCGACCGACTGCTTCAGCGCCCCGAGCACCACCGTGCCGTAGAAGGTCGAGTGCCAGACGCGCGCCGCGTCAAATCCCGGCGCCGCCCAGATCGACTTCCAATTCTCGGCACAATTGCCCTGGCGCTTGAGCTGAGTCACCTGCGCGGCGGTCAGCGGCTTGACCTTCGCGCCGCCATGGGCGGCGGAGACACCCTTGCGGCCCCAGGAGGCCTTGGCCTCCTGGATCGAGCGGACGAACGCGGACTCCTTGGCGGCCTGGCGCAGGGCCGCCACGACATCGGACGTCGGCTTCATGCGCGGGCCCTTAGTTCAGGACGAGGACGCGCGGCTCGGCGGGATAGTCCCGGGTGAGCTTCGTCGCCGCCGGTTTGTCGACGATGATCGTGGCCTTCGGATGCAGCTGGACGACCGTCGCCGGCACCATCGCCGTGATCGGGCCCTCGCAGGTCTGCTTGATCGCCTCGGCCTTGCCGGCGCCGTTGGCCAGCAGAATTAGCTGCCGGGCATCCATGATCGTGCCGATGCCCATCGTGATCGCGTACTTCGGCACCTCGTTCATCGACTTGAAGAAACGGGCGTTGTCCTGCCGCGTCCCGTCGTCGAGCGTCTTCACGCGCGTCCGGGAGCCGAGCGAGGAGCCGGGCTCGTTGAACGCGATGTGGCCGTTGGAGCCGATGCCGAGCAGCTGCATGTCCACGCCGCCGGCCTTGACGATCTGCTCCTCGTACCAGCGGCAGAAGGCCGGGATATCCTTGGCCATCCCGTCCGGCACGTGCACGCTCTTCGGGTTCACGTTGATCTGCTTGAACAGATTCTCCCACATGAAGTAGTGGTAGCTCTGATCGTGCTCATGGACCAACCCGACATATTCATCGAGATTGAAGGTGGTCACGCGCGAGAAATCGAGCCCCTCGTTCTTGTGGAGCCGGATGAGTTCCTTATAGGTGGGGAGCGGGGTGCTGCCGGTGGCGAGCCCGAGCACGCATTTCGGTTTGCGGCGGACCACTTCGGCGATCAACTCGGCCGCCAACTTGCCCATCGCCTCGGGATTCTCCTTGATAATCACTTCCATGGCAAAGAATTCCTCCTGTTCGATACTGGTGGTGGTGCGATGTGTCGGCAGTGCGCTGGGCAGGTACTCTCGCAAGCAGGCGTAAAGCCAGCAGATCGTCTGCCTAACGGGAACAGTGTATAGCATGCGGCCAGCGGCTGTCAAGGAGAAGTGGCCCAGTGCAGCCCTCGGGGGCCTGCCGGGAGTCACCCGACGTCTGCGGCTTTCCCCTGCTTAGGGGTGAGGGACCCCGGGTCGGACTCACATTCCCCAGCGTGGAATGTGGTCCTACTTTCTCGCGCTCGCTCGTCCCTCAAACAGCTGAGGGACACCGTGCCCGCTCGCGCTGCGAAGTCCCCGGGGCCCTCACCCCCGCGCGGGGCCCAGTGTTCGCGCTGAACCCCGCCGCCCGGCGCGGGGGCCGTCCCAGCCAGCAGCTGCGGAGGCCGAGCGGCCATGGTGTCCCGAGCTGCTTCCGGCGAGGGACGAGCGAGGCCGAGCAAGCAACGCACCCAAGCCACGGTGGGGCGACGTGCGTGGTGCTGGCGGGATGCCCCCGCGCATAGGGCGGCGGAGCGGGTTACGCGAGGAGGGACTTGACGCGGGCGGGATAGCCGGCGTCACGCAGGCATCGGAGGCGGGCCAGTCCCTCGACCAGCGTCGGCAACGTCACGCCGAAGGTCCGCTCATACTTCGAAACATCGAGCGAGGCGTCCGGCGGCCGCGGGGCGGTCAGCGACGCCTCCGCGAGACGTCCCGTCCTGACGGCCGACGGATCGTGACCGAACGCCGTCGCCACCGCACAGGCGAACTCGTACCGGCTGCACCGCTCGCGGCCCGCCACGTGAAAGATCCCCGGCGTCGGCCGCTCCACCAAGCGCCCCAGGGCATCTGCGAGATCGTTCGCGAGGATCGGTGACCAGTACATGTCCGTAAACGCCGTCACGGGCCGGCCGCCGGAGACCCCCTCGAGGACACGCTCAGCGAAACTCTGCTTGGCCCGGCCATTCCACCCATAGAGAGTGGTGCGCACCACCGTCGCCCCCGGGCAACGCGCCAGCACCACCTCCTCGCCGGCCCGCTTCGTGCGGGCGTAGACCCCCAGCGGGTGCGGGGGATCCTCCTCGGTGTAACGGCCCTTCAGGCCGTCAAATACATAGTCGGTGGACATGTGGATGAGTGTGGCCCCGACCGCCTGCGCGGCGGCCGCCACCGCGGAGGCCCCCTGGACATTGATCCGCTCGGCGTCGGCCGGGCGCTCCTCGCAAATGTCGACGTTCGTGAGCGCCGCCGTGTGCACCACCACGTCCGGCCGTGCCTGGCGGAACGCTGCCAGGACCGCCCCGGGCTGGGTGATGTCGAGTGAGAGGAGTTCGTACGGCCCGGAGACCACCGGATGCTGGTGAAACGCTGCGATGATCGAGCACCGCAATGACTGTTCGAGGACCACACAGGCGCCCAGCAGGCCGCTGGCGCCGGTCACGAGGAAGCGCATGCGAGACAGGGTTACTTTGTCGAACTCACGGGGGCCCCCAGCGCCCTCACGCTGGCAGGTGGATCATCGGGCGTAGGCCGCCGCTTTGGCATGGTGCCGAAGCAGTGTTCAGGGCTCTCCCCTGCCACCGGCCGGACCAGGCCCGGGACGGCGCGGCCGCCGGACGGCTCACTGATCGGCGCCCCCTCACCCTTCGCCCCATAGTAGAACCAGGTGTCAGCGCGCCCGTTAAAATCCTTATCAAGCGCCACCCATTGCTTCTTCCCGTCATCGGTGAACCATCCCCAGGCATCCACGCGGCCATCATGGTTGCGATCGAACCACTCCCGCCTCGGGTGGCCATGCTCCACGATACGCCAGTAGTCCGGGATCCCGTCATGTCCCCGGGCCACGGCGATCTCGGTGCGGTCGCCCACGGAGGTCATCCAAACGTCAGGGCGGCCATCCCGGTTCGTGTCCCGGGTTTGAACCGATGGGGCGGGCTCCGCGAGCGTTCGGGTCACGCCAGTCCCGAGGAGTACCGACGCCACCGCCACCCAGCAACCGGCGACGGACGCGCAACTACCGCGCCGGCGGTGTCCCGGCCTTGGCGCGTTCATGCGCAATGATGTCATTGATGATTTGGGCCACGTCCTTGAGCTCGTCATAACGCCGCAGTTCGAGGGGGGCGAGATCGAACTCGCCGCGCGCCATCAACCGCAGGTAGCGTTTGATCCGAACGAGGGGGCCGGCCACACGATGGGAGACCGCGACCGAGGCGACCACCGCCACCGGCAAGAGCAGCAGAAAGCCGAGGAGCAGCCGGATGTAGATGGTCTGCAGCACCACCTGAAGCCGGCCCTGCGGATAGACATTGGCCAACCGCTCCACGAGCTGACTCCACCCCGTGACATAGATGATGACGGCCGCCACCAAGAGGATCGCGGTCATGAACGCGAGGACGACTGCGACATACTGGAACTGTAACGAACGATCCGTCAGGAGCTGCGTGCGACGGATCCTGGGATTCTCTGCCATTTACGTACCCTCCTCTCCAGGACGTGTAAGAAATAGTGCTCGCTGAATCTGCAATGAAACATTCGTGCCTTTGAGTCGATCGAGTAGGGCGCGCACCGAGGCCAGCGGCAGATACCGCGTGGCATGGCCGTTGATCGCCACGATCCGGTCGCCCGGCCGCAGGCCGGCGGCCGCCCCCAGGGGGCCGGTCTCCGCTACCGTGAGTCCCGCGGGAGTCATGGCCGGTTCGAACCCCGGCCACTTCCCGCCGGGCAAGGCGGACGCGCTCAGGACCAGGTCGCGCTGAATCAGGAGCTTGACCGCGCTGCCCGACGGCCCCAGGAGCCATTCGGCCACCTGGGTGACCGGACGGTACGCCATCGAGGCCCCCCAGATGGCCATCACCTGATCATCGGCCTGAAGACCGGCCCGCTCGGCGAAGGAGGGGGTCGTCACCACGGCAATCTTCGGGGCGCCGCCCGTTGTTGGCGCCAACCGCAGACCCCAATGTTTCCGCAGCGCCGCCTCCGGATCACGTACCTCCCACAGGGTCTCCAGCTTCCGTCGACGATCGTCCGCCCGACGCAGCGCGTCGCGGACCTCCTCGAGCTCCGCATTGAACTGTGCGGCCTTCTGGAAGAGGGCGACCGCGCCGTGCACATCGCCGGCCTCCAGCGCCTCATCACCCAGATAGAGGTAGTTGCGTTCCGGGTCATCGAAGAACGCTTCGTCCACGTCGCGGCGCCAGACGACCCGCTCGCCATCCACGGTGCTCACCACGAGACGATCCACATGTTCCTCGACCACCAGTCCCTTCAGCGACTCCCCGGACGTGAAGTAGATTTCATCAGCCTGCGCGCTCGTCACCGGCCACCCCCCCACCAGCAACCAGCCGCCGAGGATCAGGGTCAGGAGACGAGTGCGCGGCGGCATCAGCCGACCAACTTCCGATAGCTGTCGTAGTGGTGCACCGCCACGCCGCCGAAACTCTTCCGGCCCCGAAACGCGGCAGCCAGCTTGGCCACCTCGCCCCACCAGTAGGCGGCCGGTTTGCCGCCGTAGGTGATGTAGGACGGGAACAGATCGGGTTGGGTCTCTTGCCCGATGAAAACAGTCTTTCCGACCTGATCCGCATAGTCGAGTTCCTGGGTGGCCAACGCGATAGCTCCGTCGGCCCCCTCCGCGTAATTCCGATAGTCCATGACCGTTTCAGAATCCGCCACATCCAGGAGATGGTGCGAAGGGGCCTTCACCTGCCCGTGCCATTCGATGAGGTAGGCCGGATCATCATCAAACCAGAAGGGGACATCCACGCCGAGCTGCAGCGGGCGGTGGTCCGCCACCCGATCGGCGATCTTCGCATGGAGGTTCAGGAGGCCGCCGAGGAGCTGGGCCGGGTGATCGGACCAGGCCTTGGTCAACAGGTAGGGTTCGATGTCGGTGTGGAGGCCATCAAACCGCTCTTCCGGCCGGCCGGCCTGGTTGAAGGCCAGAATTCCCTCCGCCCAGGCGAGCGGCAGGTGGTGGTAGCGGCTCAGCGCCCAGCGGGGATCGCCGGCCAACGCCTGGACGCTGATCCCCTGATGGTGGGCAGCGCGCAGGAACACCCGATAGAGGGCGGCGTCATCCGGCGGGAGCTGATACGCAGTGACGTAGAGGGTGGCGATATGCTGGGTTCGGCAGAATGCCAGCAACTGGTCACGCGCCGGCTGCGAGGTGATGTGCCGCGCATCCCAGACCCACATGGCCAAGGGGACTGGTGACCCGTCCGACGCTGGGAGGCAACTGGCTCCCGGGCCGCACAGGAGTAAGAAGGCCAGCAGGAGCCGTCCGATCATTCTAACGCGATGTCATCCAGATACACGGTCCCCGCGCCCTTGCCCTCAGGAAAAGCGTCTGCCTCGAAACTCACGGCGATGGCGCCGAGCTTGCTGTGATCCACAAAGAAGGCGTCCAGGGGGACGACGGCCTTCTGCCAGGTGGTCGTGACCTTCCCGGCCGGCACGTATTTCCCGATCTCCTCGGACTTCACCGAGTCGCCGATCTTATCCCAGTGGCGGTCAGAGAGCCCGACCATGAAATGCTCGTCCCCTTTCTCGCCACGGATCCAGAACGTGATCGCCTTGTAGGCCGAGCCGTCCAAGTATTCCTCTTCGCTTTGTTCGGGCGCGGCCGGCTGGACCGCTCCCGCAGGCGCCGCCGCCCCCTCCGCCGGAGCCACCAGGTGGGCGGGTTTCTTCAGCGACGTGTAGTAGCCGCACCAGCCGCCCATCCCGTACGGACCGCCCTCGTTTTCCTTATCGTACCGCAGCAACAACACGTGGGTTTTCTTCCCCTCGATCGTGTCATCGCGACGGCTGATGAGGGCCTTGGAGGGGGCCTTCTGGAACACATTGGTGCGGCCCCCCAGCTTGTTCTTGATCTCCTCCCCTTCGAAATCATCGATCACCAGCTTGGCCGCGAGGGCCGGGGTCGTCCACGTGATGCAAGCCAGGAGAGCCAGGATCCCGAAGAAGGCCGCCGACATTTTCTGAGTCAGTTGTGACGCCATCGGAGACTCCTTTCGCTGACGCACTTATTCTAACGTGAGATCGTCCAGATAGATCGTGCCCTTCCCTTCGCCCGTTGGAAAACAGGCGCCTTCGAAACAGATGGCGATCGTGGCCAGCTCTTTCACATCCACAAAAAATGACGCGAGAGGGACCGTCGCCTGCTGCCACTCGGTCGTCACCTTCCCGGCGGGGAGATACTTGCCGATGGGCTCGGACTTCACCGAGTCGCCCACCTCATCCCAGTGGCGATCGGCCACGCCGACCATGAAGGACTCGTCCCCTTGGGCCCCTTTGACCCAGAACGTCAGCTTCGTGTAGCCGGTGGCATCGAAATACTGCCGGCCGGACTTGACCTGCGTGTAATAGCCGCACCAGCCGCCACCGTCATAGGGTCCCCCCTTCGACTTCTTATCGTACTTGAGCATCAGGGAGGCGGCACCACCGTGCGCGAGCTCTTTCGTCCGCACCTGCAGGGCGCGCGAGGGCTCCTGTACGTAGGTGTTCGAGTGGCCGTTGAGTTTGTTCGACCCGCCCTCGAAATCATCAATGACCAGGGGGGTCGCCAGGGCTACTGAGGGCGCCATGAGCACCGCCAGGGCCATACCCCACCGCAGCGTGCTGATTATTCGTCCCATGCTTTGAGAATCTCCTCTTCGCTTTTCCGGATCAGGAGCACGTCGTCCAAGTACACCGTGCCGCGGCCCGCCTTGTGAAAATTGATCACCAGCGATCCCATCTGCGTGAAATCGAGCTTGCCAAAATCCGCCAACGGAACCACGACTTCTTGCCACACAGTCGTCACCCCGCGAGGCAGATAGTGCTCGACCAGCCCCGCTTTCACGGAGTCGCCGATCGTCAACCAATTCTTGTCGGCCATCCCGATCTCGAACGTCTCGCCACCGGCCGCCCCGCGGACGAGGAAGCTGATCGCCTTGTAGGGAGTCAGGTCGTAGTACTCCCCGTCGATCTCATTCAGCAACGTGTAGTAGCCGCACCACCCGCCGGCCGCCTTCTCGTACTCGAGCTTCAGGCCGCGACCCGCCGCCCCGTGCCGCGCCTCCGGCACGCGCGAGGCCAGGCACACCGAGGGGAGCCGCTTGTAGGCGTTCGTCTTCCGGCCGAGGGCGTTCAGATCGCTGTGATCAAAGGTGTCCAGGAGGAGATAGCCCTGGGCCTTGATCTCGGCATCGCGATCCACCAGCAACTGCTTATGGAACGCAACTCCGTCGATCCAGAACTCCCCATCCCCATCCTCATTATAGTTGAAAACCAGACTGTAGACACGGGATAAATCGGGGCCGAAAAAATCTTCCAGCGGGATCACGACCCGCTGCCATTGAGTCGTGATCCCGCGGGGGAGGTACCGGTAGATCGAGCCGACGAAGACGGCGTCCTCCCGCTTGTTGGAGACCGTGTCATTCATTCCGATTTCGAAAGTCTCGCCGCCACGCTTCCCTTTGATCCAAAAGGTCACCGTGCTGTACTGGGAGAGATCCCCCAGGAGCAAGAGATAGGTGCCGCAAAACGGGATGCCGGGGGCCTTGTGGTAGCGGTAGTAGATCGCCGAGTGCTTCGGCAGCTCGCCGGCGGGGCCGGAGAACCAGATCTTGTCATCCCAGTAGGCCCCGAATTTCGAGGGCTTGAGGGCAAACCCCCCGATCTTCCCTCGGCGGCCAAACTGCTGCTCCGCGGTGAAGAGCGGGGTCTTGGCCGGCAGCCCTGGGACCTGATCCAGCGGCACGCCGTCGGCCCAGGCCGACCCAGTGCCAATGACCCAGAGGACTCCCCCCAACAGCACCCCCCCCCACGCGCGGCGAGTCATTGGAGCTCCAGGAGCCCGAAGGTGGTCGGGTCGCCCCAGACACGATCTTTCGACGTCGAGAGGAGACATTTTTGCGGTTGGCGGGGATCATCGCAATCGCTCGCATCCACCATGACGCCCATCAGGAACCCCGGCCGCAGGCGATGATCGGTCAGCACCTGAGTCTGCAGCCCGTTGGCCCGCTCCATCGCAGCGTTATGGACCCGGGTCGCCTCAGTCGGCTCCACGCCGACGCGCTGCTGCAACGTCTCAAACAGCACGCTCGCGGGAATCCGTACCTCCAGCGCGTACCCTGTCTCGGTCTTCCGCGCCCCGACCTTGATCTTCGCGGCGGCGGCGGGGGCGACCGACGGCACCCAGATGAACGCCTCCGGAGGAATATCTTGGAAATTCCCGGGGCTCAATCCGATCTGGAAATCGTCGGCGCTGTTCATCGCCTCGTTGTAATCCCCGTACAGGTCGGTGTCGAGCCAGAGCTCGACGTGGTCCCCCTCCCACATGTCGCCGCGGCGGCGCTCCTGCACGACGACGTTATCGCGCACGTCAAACGCAAAATAGACTGCCTCCTCGTCCCACTGGCTCCAGATCTTCACGCTCAGATCTTGTGGCCCCTTCCAGGCCCCGGCCCCGTAGACCACGTTCGCCTTTTTGTCAACGACGAGCGGCGTCAATTTCTGCCATTCTTCCAAGGCGCCATCGAGGGAGATCTCTTCCGTGCGTTTGACGGAGGGTATGCGGTAGGGATTGGGCGGGCGATCGCGGGTCGGGACATTGCGACCGCGCTGCAGCAACCGGTAACTCTCGTAGCAATGGATGGCCAGTCCCCCGAAGCCGGGCCGGCCGCCAAACGCCTGGCGCACCTGGGCCAGCTGCGCCTCCATGTCCTCCCATCCCTCTTCGTAGAAGGTGTTCCGCCGTTTCCCTTGGGCCATTTGCACGAGGTCCTGAGTCTCCACTCCGAGCACGAGCTGCTTGCCGGCATCGGCGGCCATCTTGATGTGGGGGGTGGCCTTCTCAATGAGATCCACAGCCGCATCATAGTAATCCATGAGGGCCACGTAATCCACCTGGGCGAGTATCTGGGGTTCGAAGTCGCCCTCGCGGCTATAGAAGATCGGAATCGCGACACCGAGACGGAATCCGGGCAGCTTTGAGGCGTCAATGAGCTGACGACACTTGCGCAGGAGCTCGATGTACTGGGGCTTGAGCACCTCGCGGTTCTGCTCCCACTCGGCCAGCAGGTAGGGCTCGACATCCAGGTGGACGCCGTCAACCCGGGCCGCCGGGGGATGCACCGCGTTGAACTGCAGGAACCCCTGGATCCAGTCGAGGAGAATCTGGTGATTTTGGCGCATCGCCCACAGCGGATTCCCGGTCAGGCCGTCCACTTTCAGGCCGCGGGCATGGGCCTCCGTCAGGAATGTCGCCAACTGCTCCTGGTAGGCGGTGGAGGTGTGCGTGATGGGTGTCTCGCCAAGATAGAGGTAGATCTGCCTGATGCCCGCCTGATCACAAAACACAAAGAGATCCTGGCGCACCTGCGGCACGCCCACCGGATCGAGCTTCCAAAGCCACATCGCGCGGGGCACGGCGGGGTCCTTCTGCGCGCGGGGCTTGTTGAATTCCTGCAGGCGGGTCACCTCTGGATCGTTCACGAACTGCACGTCATCCACGTCGATCGCCCCGCCCCCTTCGTACCGGAACCAGAAGACGAGCGAGCCCATGCGCGTGAGATCCAGCTCGGAGCGGAGGCCAGCGAGCGGCACTTTGACCTGCTGCCACTCCGTCGTCACCCCTTGCGGGAGGAAGGCCTTGATCGTGCCCACATAGGAGGCATCGATCTCCATCGCCTGCATGCGATCGTCGGCCAAGCCGATGTCGAACCGCTCGCCCCCGCGCTCCCCCCTGACCCAGAAGGTGAGGGCGTTGTATCCGGAGACGTCAATCCCGTTGAGCAGGGTGTACCACCCGCACCACCCCCCTAGCTTGTTGAACTCGATGCGGAGGGCGTGGCCGGGGTGGCCCGACCGGGTGTCGGGCACTTTCGTAATCACCGTGTAGGAGGGGCGGCGGGCCCAGGTGCCCTGGAACGCGTCGAGCCGGTTCTTCCGCTCGGTGAAGAGGCCCTGCGTCTGCCCCCGCTCGAAGTCGTCCACGAGGAGAGTTTGGGGGTGAGGTGACGAGGCCGCCGACGCGGAAGGGCGCGAGGGCGCGGGCGGACGGGCTAGACGAACCGGCGCGGGGGCCGACGGGCGAGGCCCCGGGCCGGTGGCCTGCTGCGATTGGAACTGGAGCAGGAACGCCCCGAGCAGAAACCCGATGCCGGTCGCGATGAGGAGTGCGATGAGGACGAGTCGCTTCCGCCTGGCAGAACGCTGACGCATCCGGGGTATCATATCACACGTCGCCTAGTAGTCGATAAGCCCGTGTGGTTGCGTGGGGACCACCTCGGTACAACATTTCACACGTAAGCGCCGACCTGTTGGAGCCGGCGGATCTGCTTGATGGCCGCCGGAGTCACCGCCCACGCGGACGGAAGGATCTCGCGCAGTTGGGCCCAGAGCCCGGGCAGCGTGGTCGCTGTGAGCCGCAATACCTGGGCCGAGGCCCCCAACGCCGCCTCGGCTTGGCGGATCGCGGTCTGGACTGCCTCCTCCGGCCGCGGATAGCGCCATCCCTCGATGACGGCACGCACCCCGAGCGCCTCCAACCCGAGCCGCTCCTCCAGCCCGGCGGCTACCGCAATCACCTGCGAGGCCGGGATCCGGCCAAGAGCCAACACCGCGCGCGACTGCTCCAACCCCACCGTGACCGCCAGGAGATCCGGCACATTCGCCGGGACCACGGCCGCGAGCGCGCCGACCACGACGTAGCGGGCGGGCGCCTTCACCGCCTCCTCCAACCCACCGGCCTGCCCCAGGCGTGTTTGGCGAAAGTGGGCTTGAATGGTGCTCAAGGTATTGCCCAAGCGCACCGGATCGTGGTTGGGCACTTCCACCACACCCCGCTCCAATGAGGTCGAGACCACTTTCTGTTCCACCGCGACCACCTGCGCCAACGCCTGCGACTCGAACCGAACTCCTTTACCTTGCACCAGCTGGCGGTCTTCATGCCTCACCGGCACCGCCCCGCGCCGTTTCCAGGTCTCCGCGCCATCTCCCGCGTCTTGGAACGCTGCCCACAATGCGCGTTCCCGCGGCGTCCCCTCCGGATTGCCAAAATCATCATTGACCACGAGATGGGTCACGGTGTCCCGCAAGGGACGCCTGGTCAGCACCTCTTCATAGAATCGAAGATAGTCGGGGATGGTCCATCCGACCGTCTCGTTATTGCGTGTCAGATTCAGGACAAGGGCTTTGGCGACATCCTGCCTGGCGGCAATCGCCTCGACGATCTCCGGCACCGCCAGACTGGGGCCGATGGAGACGACGAAGCTCGAGGGGCCGATGATCACCAACCCCCCGGGTTTCAAACGCTGAATGGCCTGGATCGTCTCCGGGTAGGCCCGGACGGGCCCCGTGAACCCGAACCGCGCGAGGCGGCCGTCGGGCAATTGTTTCTGGGCATCGTGGGCGTTGCTGATGGCCACCTGCCCATCTTCCCGATGGATGAACTCTCCCTCCTCGGTACGCCATTCAGCGTACAGCGTCTGCGGGTCCACCGAGTTGACCAGAATGCGCTGCGTCAACCCAAACGCCTTTTCCAGCAGGTACAACCCCACCATGAACCGCCGAGGATCTGGGGAAGGATGGTCCTGTTGATACGCGCCGGCCCGCACCATGATCGCGTTGAAGATCTCATGGCGGACGCTGGCCTGCGCCCAGGGTGTCACGCCGGGGACGACGAAATAGGCATCCACGAGGCGGGCGAGATTGAGCAGTTCGACGGCGAAGAGCAGAAAGTTCGGATCGGTCTGTCGCCAGGAGGGAAGTGCGTCTAGGGTCAGGGCGCGCGCGAGCAGCGCCGTCACCTTCTCCTCAAACGTGTGGCCCGGGAGATTCATGAGGCCGCGGTGGTTCAGGACCCATCGCTCCCGTTCGGTCATCGACCCGATCAACGCATTCGTGATATCGCCTGTAGGCAGAGTCTCGCCGTACCCGGCCCGACGCATGTTCTGGTGTTGCCGTTCCGAGATGCCGCCGTTGTCGGAGCCAATCACGATCGCCGCCGTCCGCCACCCTCTGGCTCGGGCAATCCGATTCTGCAAGAGGGCGCTGGCCCCGCCCCCGATGATCACGGCGTCGTACTCCTCGATGCTGCGGACCCGCTCGACGAAGCCCTCGGGGTCGTTCGCCAGAAAACGCTGGAGCCGTTCGGGATCCAAGCGGCCCAACACCACTTGGCCGATGGTTTGACGAGTCCTGGCGATGACGGCGTCGATCTCGGCCTGGGCCGTGGCAACGCTTCCAAAGATGGTGGTCAAGGCCGTGAAGTTCTCGCTGGTCAACGCCCGCGCATCCTCGGCGCGCCGCTGGCCGATGACCTCGGCGAGGGTCCCGGCCCAGGTCCCGTCGGGCTGATGATGCCGGATCGGTTCGCCCAGGGGGATTTCCGCCAACACCGGTCGGCCCATCACCGACGCGTCGGACCCGGGGAACCCCACCATCTCCCTGGCCGAAGGGCTCCGAACTACAAATTGGGTAATGACGGGGACCTTCAACGCGTTGCGCGCCGGGAGCGTGTAGAGATAACCCAACCCCTTGAGGATAATGGCGCGAAGGTCCGACCGCTTGAGGATGTCCAGCAGCTCCGGCGAGGCGCGGTTCAAGAGAAGGCCATCGGCATCGGTCCCGGTGGACACGACCTTCAATCGATCGGCTGTGGCGAGGTCCTGCAGTTCCGGCACCGCGTGAATCAAGGCCTGGATATCCGCCACTACCGCATCGCCGACAATGGGCCGCGCCTTGGCCCCGACCACCACCTGGTGGCCCAACTTGGCGAGCAACACCCACATCGCCGCATCCAGCTCGGCCTCCTCGCGGCTGTTGACCAGGTAGAGGAACGTGCCGCGCTCGCTGTCAAAGACCAGGCGCTCATACACATCCCGATCGTCCAAGACAAACGGTGGGGCCTGGGTCCCCGCCAATTGGTCCCGCAAGGCCTGCTCATCGGCGGCCGACACCAGGAGGCGACGCACTGCCTCTTGCGCCGTGGGGCTCGTGACGAACCCATGGGCGCGGGTGGTCACCGCCGCCAGCTCGTGAAACAGCTCGCGCGTCTTGGACTCCAAGGGGTGGCCGCTGACGCGGATCTGCTCGATGTACCGTCGGGCCAACGCCCGCACCGGCGAGGCCTCGATGGCGGCACGTTGTCGAAGGGCCTCCTCCCCATTCAAGGGATCATCGATTCCCGTCACCTGGCGAATGAGGGAAAACAGGTATCGGAACACCTGTTCCCTGGTGAATCGGTCCAGCGTCGGGCGATGGTGAAGGAACCGCGCCATCGCCTGCGTCACCTCGGTGGCCTGCGAGTCGGGCAGGTGGCACGCCTGACACAGTTCGTGGGTGCGGGCGCGGGAGATCCTCACCCGCTCCGCCTGCTCGGCATCAGTCAATTCTTCATGGCGCCAGGCCCCGGGTACATAGGCCACGGGATCGTCCAAAAACTCGGCGAGCTGCGTGAGCTGCTGTTGACGGGACCCGATCTCGAAGGTCTCACCGGGCACGATCAACTCTTCTTCCACTTCAGAGTGCGTGAGACGGCCCGCAATCCAACTGCGGCGGACGGCACTGCCGATCACCTGCCCGCCGGCCTCCACGAACGTGCCATTGGTTAAAGTCACCGGGGCCTCACGACCATCGAGCACCGCCCCGCCGAGGACCCGGACCGTGGGATCCACCACCACCCGGCCGAGGAGGTGTGTGCCGCCTCCCACAAAGACTCGGGCGAGAACTGAGTCCCTTGCCGCGTCGGGCGGCATGCGCAGTGTGACGTGCGCCGTCGGATCCACGACGAGGCCCAAGCGCTCGAGCTCCTCGCGCGAGATCTCCACCACCGATTCTTCCAACCCTGCCGCGGGGTGCGACTCGATCGTTCCATACCAGTGGACGACTTGATCACGATAGGTCCCGCCCTCGATACGCCCCCATGGACGCGTGGACGGCGGTTCATAGCTGAAGGCGTCCAACCGCGGATGGCCTTCGAAGACCGTGTTGTCCGCCCGCACGTCCTTCAGCAATCGACCCGGTCCGACGACCGTGGCGCCCAGCAGGACATTGGTCCCCTCAAACGCGGTCCCTTCACGAATCCGCGCGGTCGTCTCCACATACAACCGACCAGGGAGAATTTCAATTTGATCAGAACCGGCGAAGATGTCCTGGATAGCGGCCTCGATGTCAATTTCCTGGCCGGTCCGGTTGACGAGGTAGATCTCCGCCGCCGGATCCACTAAGACGTTCATCAGTTTCGGCACGCCGGTCACCCACTGGGCCGTGTACCCCTTCGAGAGCAAGCAGCAGACGACGGGCGCCTGGGTATTCAACGCATTCATCGTGACCGTGGTGTAGAGGTTGCCCTGGCCCTTGAGCACGATGAAACGCGCCTCCTTGAAGGCAGCGCGGAACGCCGGGGTGGCCTGATGCAAGAACGTCCCGTAGCTCTCGGTGCCGTTGGAGATGATCTGGATCTGGTCCAGCACCGGTCGCAGATCTGTAGGGGCCTGGGCTTTCAACTCATCACGGATGGCACGCAAATCATCGACCGTCGCGTCGCCACGGGCCGGAGCGGCCTTGCCGGCCATAATCACGGTATGCCCCAGCTTGGTCAGGAGCACGGCCAGCGCCACATCTACGTACGCCTCTTCGAAGTTATCCGTGACATACAAGACGGTGCCTGGCGCCCCCATTGCCAGCGCTCGGTATTGCGCCAACATATTGATCGCCAGACGTTTAGCCACCGCTGTCTGCACGTTGCGCTCGAAATCCTCGAAGAACCCCGGCCGCGTGAAGAGCCGGCGGGCGGTCTCGGATTGGCTGTCAATGAGGTTCGCCTGGGTCGCGATGAGCGCCAGCTCGTCGAAGAGCGCGCTCAATTGGGGGTGCGTGTCGGCGGCCTGCACCCGGTCCAGCAGCCGCAGGGCGAAGGCCCGGACGGGGTCGCGATACAGCTGCTTGTCTACGGCCCACGGGTCCGCCACTCCCTCATGCGCCGCCAAAACCTTCAGCGCCTGGAAAAACTGCTGGTAGATCTGCTCGGGGGTCTGCGTGAGGTCGACCACCGGGATGGCCTGGAGGAACTGCTTGCGCACCTGAGGATCAGGGATGTGGTGGGCCGCCATGCTCTCAAACTCGGCCCGCATAAACTCGACCACGGCCGCCTGGTTACCCGCGTCCAACTGATCGAGCCGGGCGGCCCCTGGGACGTAGGCCTCAGGGTGGCGGACTAGCCCGGGCAAGGAGTTAGAGGTCGGTGGGCTCTCGACCGACACCGGCGCCGCCTGCGTCCCGCGCCCCCCGCGCGCGCGGACCACTTGTCGCAGATCCCCATCGAACTCACCAGGTTTTTTGAGGAACCGGCGGATGGGTTGGTCGTCTGGTCCCAACACCGCGATGATGGGGGCGTAGAGATCCTCGACATTCTTGAGACTGGCGATGGCGTGGTGGTCGAGTTGGATCACCTCAGCACCAAGTGGGAGAACGGGCGGCGCGACAACGCCTGGGGATTGTGCCACAGCAGGCACGAGATCGTGCCGACGCGCCGCATCCCGGAACCTCATCGAGGCCTCGGCATCCTTCAACCCAGCCGGGGCATCCTCGTGGAGGAGGAACGGTTCAATGCGTGCCGGCGTTGTCCCCGTGCGCGCCAGCTCTCGCTGGCGATACGCCGGCCAGTCGGTGTACCAGAACTCCGGTCGAAACACCTTCTTGGCATCCGGATGGCCCCAGTGGGCCGGGTCGCCCGTCAGGTCTGCCATCGCCTGGCGACCAAAGGGGTGGGACACGACGAACCCCGACATGAGACTGACCCAGACATCGTCCCCCTGCTGCCAACGTGTCAACGCCTGCTGCTGCTCCCCCGGGGTCAGGTCCTTCCACTGCTTGATGAGCGGCAGACCCGTCACCGGATCGATGAGGAGTAACCCGCGGCCTGAGGGGCCCTTCGCATCGGCCAGTTTGCCGCCGACCACCAGGAGGGCCGCCTGATCAATGCCCTGCTGATAGGAAGCCAGCGCCTTGAGGAACCCGATGAGGTAGGCGTTTGGGAAAATCGGCAGCGCCACTCCGGCCTGATCCGACTGCACCGGGACATCCCACGCCACCGGGGAAAGGTGCAACTTCTCGGCGCGGCGATAGCCGGTCTCCAATGCCCCGCCGGGCCCATTCGCGGTCCCGAGGGCGAGGATCGCCCCGCGGCCCACGAGCCGCTCAACCTTCTGGGGATCCAGGTAGGGGTTGACCTCATCCGAGGTCTGTGTCCGCTCAATAATGGGTTGGAAGAGGGCTCGGAGGAACCCATCGAGTAACACCAACCGCCGACCCTCATACTCGACGCCGGGGAACCGGGTGTCGAGGTGTGTCTCAAACGCCCGAGCCGCCGCGGCTAAATCCTGCTGCTGGTCGGGATGCCAGGCATAGAGGAGTTGAGGTTCGATGAGCGGTCGCACGGCGCTCCACGGCAACTCATCTGAGGGAACGCTGGCCTCCCGGAGGATGGCCAGCCACCACTGCTGCAATGAGGTGAGAATGTTTTGTCGATCAGCGTCCTCCAAAGGGCGCTGCGCTAACACGTGGTAGGCCACCACGCCATCAATGATGGCCACCGGCGGCGCCGTCGTGAACGCCACCACGGGCTCTAGCGCTCGCTTCATGTTCGGCACCAGGCCATCAGCGGGGAACAGCTGCTTCGACATCAAGCGGAGTGGAGAGAAGCGGCTCCCATATCCCGTCGCCACGACATAGGCCCGGCTGCTGACGAGCGGTGCGAGGAACGCCTCGACGGCGGCGCGATCGGCGAGGTGGATCCCAGCGGCCTTGGCCGCCGCGAGCAGGCCCTCGACGGCCTCCGCCGCCAACCGGCGGGCTTCCTCGACATACTCCGGCGCCCGTCGCTGCGCCGCGACGAGGTCGTCAATCCGTAGAAGGCGCTGGAGGGTTTCGCGCACGACCTGCGTCTCTTCTAAGCCGGCCCCACGTGCCCGGGCCGTTGCCGACTGGTACTGAACGTGGGTATCCTCGGTCCGCTGCCCCGGTGTCACCAACTCCTGGAGCGCATCCAACTCGGCCGAGGTGCGGGCCATGGCATAGACGCTAAAGTGGCCTTTCGTCAAGAGCGCACGGACTGGCCAGGGATAGTTCCAGAACATGAGGCCCTCGGCCTCCAAGGAGTACCAGCCGAGCAGCGCGACCCCTCCCTCAGCCAAGAGCGGTGGCTGCCGGTCAGGGTCGCTGAGGTCGGATAGGAACCGCCCCGCCGCGCCTTGCGAGTGCGCGTTATAGATGGCGAGGTCGAATTGGCGACCAACCACCGGCTTAAATAGATCCCCGACAGCCGTCTCAAATCCTTCAGTGATGCCATTCCGCTGCGCGTTCTCAGCCGCCACCGCCACGGCGCGTGCATCCAGATCGGTCGCCACCACCGAGGCCGCCCCCAAACGCTTAGCCACCAACCCTTCCACGCCGGAGCCGGTGCCGATATCAATGACGCGGGCCGGCGCCCCGCGCGGCGTCCGCGCAATCCGCGGTTGTAGGCGCTGCAACACCTCCTGGAGTGCCTGGCTGGACTCGTGGGTTGGTGGGAACACGCCTCGGGGAACTTTCAGCGTGAGGTTGAACTGGGACAACTGGTGGGTCGTGGATTCTTCCAAGCCAGAAAGAACCGCAGGGGGGGAGGAAGGAGTCGGAAACTCGGGAAGAATGAGGCCGGCCCCTCGAGATGGAGAGACCGTAAAAAGTACCTTATGCAACTCTAAATCTTTCTTGTCAGCAAGACCTCGTGGCTTGTAATAATGCTCAAAGAGCTTTTCTGCGAGAGGCCCGACTGCTTTTTCCTCTGCCAGAATCATCGCAAACCCGCCGAAGCCGCCCCCTTGAATACCAACCCCCAAAACACCGGGAATCTCTCGGGCCAAACCTGCCAATTCGTCAAGCCCTGGAACGGTAATTTCGTAATCACGCCGACAGCTCTCAAAACTTTGATGCATCAGGTTGCCAAAAGTTTTCATGTCGCTGGCTTGAAGAGCTGAACTTGCTTTTTGTACCCTACGAACTTCCTGCACAATGTGACGAACACGCTGACGAATTTTCCAGCCGCCCGGTGGCTCTGGAAGCCCTTGATAAGACCGGGTCAATTGCACGACCGCCTCGGGAACCTCCTTGACCAGACCCTGTTGCGAAACCGTTTCAGGGAGCGACTCGACCATGGCATCGATCTCATCCTCGGTAAGATGTAGATTCTCTGCGGTTATATCCCGCAGGTATTGAATCCGATTGGCGTACTCCGGGAATTGAGCCTTAAAGAGGGCGAGGCCCAGCACGCGGGTTTCGGCCGATCGCTGATTAAAAGCGTTGCGAACCGTACCCGTCTTATCGGCAGGAATCAGGCTGTCCGCCATGATGAACCGGTATCCAGGCAGCAAGGGGATGGCGACAGGCTCCGCCGAATCTGGAAGAAGCTTCAAGGCATGCCCTCTTTGACCTAAGATAGAGATGGCATGGTCCAGTCCCCCTCCTCGGGTACCCACATACCATTCGGCAAAACAGCAGACCTTCGCCATTTCTATTGGATCAATGGTCTTCTGATTGACCCATTGAATCCCTATTCCACCAATCACCACCAAAGCCGAAGAAGAGCTGACGCCCCGCTCCATAGGCAGAGTGCTGTCTACCATAAGATCCATTCCATGAAATTCTTCATGGGGGTACCTGTTCTGCCAAAAAAGAACCGATCCTTTTAGATAATTAGCCCAGTCCGAAGCAGGGACTCCCGTCTCTTGCAGAATCTTATCCCAATCCCCCCGCCTCGCCAGAGGCAGCTCTCGAGCAATGTTAAACTCCCGGCTTGGAAAGCGGGAATCGGTACTGGAAAGCCGGACGAGAGCATCTGTCCTTTTCCGAATCACAGCCAACGTATCCACAGGCAGTGTCAACAACAGCTCAGGACCCCAGTTGTAATCGTTGTGCGCCCCCATCAACATTCCTCGGCCCGGGGCTCGAACAAGAACGACCTCTCCCGAACCGTTCTTTTCCTCAAACGCCTGCACAACCCGCAGGTACCGTTTGACTTCTTCTTCAATCTGCTGGGGGACTGGCCCATAGATCGCCACCAACTCTGCAAGCACCCCCAACCCCAAATGGTGCCAGGGGGTGTTCAGAGTCGCCGCACCAGCTAGAAAATCTCCGAGTGGCCTCCCCTCTCCAACGAAACCATCCCGTACCACCGGATCCCGAAGAAGGGTCCATGCTCGATCGAGGGCCGCAATCCAATCGTTTGTGGTCCATTCTTGAGTAGGTCTGGCAAGGGTCCGCTTGGCAAGAAGAAGTTCGGCTTCCCGAAGGGCTTGCGGTGTATCCACATTCATGATCGCGTCTTCCACGATGGCCGCTGTAGAAATCTTGTGCCCCTGTTCCTCCAAGACGGATAAAACGGAGGGAAGGTAGAACTCTCCTTTCTCATTGTTATTGCGAATGAGCTTGAGCGCCTCAAAGAGATACCTGGCATCGAAAGCGTAGGTGCCGGTTCCTACTTCTTTCTTCTTGGCAATATCGGCCGCAGACAAAACTGTGCCGTCTTTCAAGGTAAGCGTTTCACCACGTTCAGCTAAAATCCTGAGGTCACCCACCTGGACCTCTCCAGCAAACTTTCCATCCTTCAGGCGAACCACTCGGGCGAAACTCTCTGGATGAGAAACTTCTGCCGTGAGGTAGGTTGCCTGAACGCCCGATGTTTGATGGGCCTCCAACAGTTGTTGGAATATCCTCGGCTCATACCAGGGCATGTCTCCCAGGGCAACCAGGATGGTCCCTTGATAATCTCGGAGAAGCACCTCAGCAGTCAACACGCCGTGGGCTGTCCCAAGAGGTTTGGAAGCAGGATGTTGGATGGCAATCCCGCCAGGGGCTGAAGCCTTCAGCAGCGCATCCACCTCGTTTCCCATAATTGTCACCACCGGGATCCCCAGCGCGCGTGCGGCATCCTGGGCAAAGCGAACCATTGGTTTGCCATGAGCTAGGATGGCGGGTTTTGGAAGGTCGCTTCCCATCCTTTTTCCAGCGCCTCCTGCCAACACCACGAGAATCGCCGGGGCTTCCAAGAGATCGCTCGGGACGGGCGTCAGAACGCGCGGTGTCGTTCCGGCCATCGCCTCTCCCAACGTTATGACTTGCTCCTCCAAGCTAGGGGAAACCGCAAGACGAGCTCGCAACTCCTCCAAACCTGTGCCGTGCTTTAGCTGCTCCGACCGCAGGGCCACGGCTGGCGGGACCGGCCACGTCAGGGCGAGGACGATCAGCAATCCTGAGGCGATAATTTTATGACACGTCATGTGGTCTCCTGCATCGCAATCGGTTAGAGATAGATGAACAACTGCCGGCCCTCGGCCGACACCGCCAACAACTGCTCGACCTCCAAGAGCTCTCCCGCAGGCGCCGCGGCGATCAAGGCCGAGAACTCCTGCGACGCGGTGAGTGACACGAGGGTCTGGGTAGACATCGAGATCACCCTGAGTCGCTGCCCCTGGGCAACGGCCCGCCATGCCTCGCGGGTCCCCTCGGTGACGAGCGCCGCGTCAACGAAGACGATATCCGCCGGTCCCGCCTGTTGCAACATCGCCTGGGCCGCCGCCGGCTCCTCCGGTAACTCCTCGACCGCCCGCGCCATGGCCCGCAAGGCCTCGGGAATCACCACCGTCCGATGGTGGTAGACCGTCCCGATCGCCGAGGGCTCCGCCGGCACGCTGATCGAGATCGTGGTCCTCGTTGGATCAAGATAGGTGCGTACCGCCCCGGCCGCCGCCGTCCCCAATCCCCGTTCGACCAACCCGTCGTAGATCCGCACTGTCACCAGGCTGACCGCCCGCGTCACGGTGGCCATCCCTTCCAGACCAGCAGTGGTTCGCTGGTACTCAGCCAAGGCAGCCCACGCAGCGCCAACCGCGGGGGTATAAACAGAGTGGTTCAGCCCGGTTGCCGCAACGACCGGAGACAGGACGACTTCGACACCTGGATCCGCAGGGGAGGTTGATTGCTTTAAAACCGCTTGAGCCAGAGAAGCCAACTCCTGATAGGCATTGCCGCCAGAAAGAGTGACGCGCTGACTTCCCAACACATCCCGCATCACCTGAGCTGTCGCCGCAAGCGCTTCCCCTATTTCCTTCGCCTGCCCTCTATTTTCTAGATCCAATACTTCTTTGTCAAAAAGTTGCCGAATCGTGCCTCGAATAAGGGTTGATCGGTTGTCTTTCGTTTTTGTTGGATCCATATCGACCACCACGCGACCAAACTCGTACAGGAAGGGCTCCCCCGGCATGGGCACTCTGCCATCAGACTCAATAAAGTACCCCCCGACCCCAGTCCCAAGGGTCAGGGTCACCGTTGCAACAGGATGAGGCGTGGCCACCGCCACCCCAAAGGCCTCTGCAAAAGCATCTCGGTACGGATGGATGGAAACCTTCTCTCCAAACCGCTTCGACAACTTCTGGCGCAATCGCTCCATGAATCGTCCTTCTTGGAGCATTTGGAGCTCCGTTCGCAAGAGATCCAGCTTACCCTGGAGCTTACCTTCCTCGATTTCTTCAATTAATCCTAAGTCCTCAGGATCCTTGGGGTTCCTATGACTCAGGACCCGCTCTACGCTTACAGAGCCCGAGATCTGCGAACCTCGGACCGGTCCAGGCCAGGAAATACCCAACACGCTTGGGATGCCGCCCTCGGGGCTAAAGGAAATCCACTGCTGGCGGATCTGGTTGGCCAAGAAGGCGGCAACTCCTGAAGAGGCGAGCTGTTTCTTCATCTTCGACCATTCACGCACGAGGCCGCTATGAACAACCTGGCCCTTGCGAAGGACCACAAACTTTAGGTTGGTACCACCGACATCGATACCCATCACTGGAACATCGGTCGTTGGATCAAAGCTGCCCAACTGAATGGGTTGGATTGGGCGGCTTTGATTGGACACTGGAAGAGGAAGTTCTGGAACGGCTTCCAACGACAGCGGGCCGTAAAGCATCGTTGGAGTCAGAGCTTCGATGAGTTGCGTTTTCGTTTTAATGTACTCTTTCACGTCCTGTGCCCATGGGCCTGCCAAACGGATGACACCCTGAGAAGAGCGTGTGTCGCGGGGCTGCTTTAAGAAGAACCAGGCTGCATTGTTCACCACCGTCACGAGGTATCGCAGCACCATCTCCCGATGCCCCAAATCGAGGAGCGCTGCTTTTGGAACCACAACCTCATACTGCTCCTGGCCTAAACCGTCTTGCTGCTGATCCAATTGAACGCCAAACTTCTCAAAAAGCTCCGCGTGGCGCGTGGACTCCTCCTCAAAGTGCCGAAATGTCTCCTGCCATTGGAAAAGCCAGCGCTTTTGCTTGAGTTGCGTCAGCTCGGTGTGGAAGCGGGCATCTGGTTCTTCGAGGCCGCCTTGCATCTGCCTAAGTTCAGTCAGGATGTTGGAAAGTACACGAGGATCAGAAAAGTACTGCTGAAAACCGCTTCCATATCGGTCTGTCTGTTGGACAAAATCCGTAAGGAAATTCTCCAACGTGTCAACGACCAGGCCCCGCGTCTCATAAGAGGCGTACCGACGCTGTAAGGAATCAAATTCCTGGGGACTTAAGCGATACAGGTAAAGGGTATCGATCTCCCGGTTGTCCAGTTCTTTTGAGCGGGAGCGATAGATGCCCTGCTCATCGTAGCCGATCGGGCCGGAATAGGCCTTTTGCCCTATCTTTCGGAAGAGGCCTTGGCTCTCGGGGAGGGGGTTTTTAAACTCATGGAGCCGTTTAGAATCTGGGATGAAATTGGTTTCTTCCTCAGCTTCCGACAGGGCTGTCTCCTCCGTGGAGTGTCCTAATTCCGCATGGCCCCCTACAGAGAGATCACGCCTGCCATCGTTACGCTGTTGGAGAACGAACTTCTCCTCCGGGGTCACAAAGAGCACAGCGGTACCCCGGTGCCAATCGCCATCTCGATGGATGGCAGAAAAGGCCTTCAGTCTCCCCGTGGGATTTCCCTCCTCGGTGACCACCTCAAAGAAGGAGTGCCACGTCTTGCCATTTGGCTCTATGAGGGTCGGCCCGATCTCCCGCATGGCCGCCAAAAGTTCTTCTCGGTTCTTGCCCAAGGACGCCGCCCATTGGGTCAGTCCCGATAAAGAAAGCTCATCGCTCTCCCGCATCTTCTGCGCCAATTGGTCACGGAAAATCTCCTCCAGGCCGGTGGAAACAGTGGGTGCCTTAAAGGCCTGCTCGAGACCGGCGAGTTGGCTCTCGTGCTCCAGTTGTGGAGCGCGCAGGGCAAAGGCAGGAAGAACCTGTGGAAAAAAAAGAAGAAACGCTGACAATCCAGCGAGAAAACGCCTCATTGCCATCGGACTAAACCTCTTTGTCGAAAACCTGTTAGAAACTGTGTCAGACACCGTTTTCCACATCACATCCAGACCGATTGGCTGCGCTGGACGACGGCCTCGAGGTTGCGAACGTCGGATTCTGGAAGAGCCGCCCCCAGGAACGTGGCCATCTCTTCCAGGCCTGACATCGCCGTCACCACCAGGGGATGGCGGCCCTCCTGCCAGTGCTTGAGCTGGAGGGACATCACCGCGTCCCGCAGGTCTCCATGGAATTCGACCTGGAGGTTGTGGACCTGGGCGTTCGTGATCCCCAATTCCTCCAAGCCGGAAGCCACCCGGTGTTGATGGGCCTCATCCCGCGCAATGACTTCAATCTGGAGGTCAGATCCGGCAGCAAGGACGGCGGCGGCCGAGAGCTTCGGCAACCCGTCCGGCGTCACAATAAGCACCCGCTGGTTGGCCACCTGGGCCTCCTCCAAGCCGGCGGCCAGGGGATCTTCAAAGAGGCGCACGCCGCCGATGTGGCGGCCAAGCCCCCGAACGATGGGGGTCAAAATCTGATCGATTTTGTTCAGTTGATCGCTGCGCTCTTGAGAAATAGCGCTGACGTACGATCCGTACACGAACCGCACCAGAGAGTTTTCTCCAGCGGCAATGGCCTTCGTAAGTTGCTCCACAATCTCGGGGGTCAGATACTCTGGTTTGAAACCTGCCCCAATGAGCACGAGATCTTCCTTGGGCCCCTGCAGGAACGCCAGCCGACGCCGAATAAGCATAGTGATCCGCCACCCGTCCTTGCCCTCAAAGGCCTGCCGGATGGCCACCAGATACGGCCGATGCTGTTTTCGGGCGTACCGGATCATGCGGCGATCCGGAACGAAAACATGTTCCTCCTCCAACCCCACGGTCGTCTTTCGCGCATCCCTCCAGAACGGGTTCTCCTGCACAGGAAGCCGTTGGAGACCACTGGAGCGGATCAACCGCTCCACAATGGAGTCGATCGGAGAAGACCAGGACGGTGCGGGGCGTGTCACCAGACCCAGCCGAAAGAGGACCGTCTGGAGCGCCCGTTCGGTGGCGCGGCCATCCCCAAAGGGGTTGATGGCCGTTGTCATCCGATCGTACAGGCCCGGGTCAGCCAGCAGGGTCTCAACGGCCTCGACAATCTCGTCGGTCTGCGTCCCCACCAACCGAGCGGTGCCGGCGAGGATCGCCTCGGGCCGTTCCGTTTTATCGCGCAATACCAAAACCGGCACGCCGAAATACGGCGCATCCTCCTGCAACCCTCCGGAATCCGTCAGAATGAGCCAGGCCCGCTGAATGGCGGTGAGCATCTGGCCGTAGGGGAGGGGCTCCACAACGCGAAGGTTCGGGACCTCCTCCAGATGCAGGGCGGCCTCACGGGACCGCCCTGTAATGTGCATCGGCAGGAGGATGAACAGCTCCGGATGGGCCTTGGCAAGGCGCGTGAGGGCCTCGCCGATCCGCGCCATCGGGAGGCCTCGGTTTTCCGTTCGATGGAACGTCACGACCACGAGTTTCGAACCCTCTGGGATCTCCACGGGCAGAGAGGACGATTTCCTCGTCGCATAGCCCAAGGCATCGATCAAGGACTGGCCCGTCACGGCAATCGTTCGAGGATCTACTCCCTCGTGTTCCAGGTTGGCCCGGGCCAAGAGGGTGGGCGCTAGGTGAATCTGCGCCACGTGTCCGATCTCCGCGCGGTATCCCTCCTCCGGGAACGGAGACTGCAGATCCCACGTGCGTAACCCAGCTTCCAGGTGGACCAGGAGCGTCTGGGGGTGCCGCCGGCGGTAGTGGTGCGCCGCCAAGGCCCCTCGGTACGCGGCCGCGGTATCTCCCTGGACCAGGATAAGATCCGGCTCCTCTTCGTCCATCAGCAATTCGAGGGCCTGTTGGACGCGGCTGTGCGCTTCATCGGTCAAGGCGCCACCCGTTGGAATGACATGGTCAAACCATGGCAGGTCAAACGCGTCAAGGAACGGCCTGAGAACCGCTTCCGGTTGCTGCCCGACCAGCACCCAGCGATGATCAAACAGCTTGGGATCGGCACGGAAGGCCTGGACCAGAGGGGCTTGCTTGCTGATCTCCGCACGGGTGCCTAGAATAGACATGACCCGCAACGGACGCCGACCGCTGGTGGAGAGGGCCGAACGGGCCTCCGCCAAAAGGCCCTCGAACGCGGGGATCGCTGCCGGCACAGCTCGGCCCGCCGAAACGGCACGCAGCGCTTCCACGATTTCATAACGCCCCAACTCGGTCACCAACCCCCTACCCATGACCCGGTCAGGGGACAGCGTGCCGTGGCTATCGGAGCCCACCGTCGTCAGCAAGGGGTGGTCGGGATGGGCACGGTTGTGCTCCGAGACCATTTGAAGAAACGCCTGCGTCTGTCCGGGCCGGTTATGACTGCTGTTGACCTCCACCCCTTTAAGACCCGCAGCACTCCACTGGGCGAGAGCCCCGGCGAATGTGCCCATGTCCCACCCCTGGCGTTCCAGCACCTTCGCCGGATGCGCCAGCACGGGAACGCCGCCCATCGCCGCAAGTTTCGAGAGCACCTCCTGCGGTGAAATGCCGGCAAGGTCCGGCTCTCCCCGGATCTCGTTCCAGGACGTTCCGCGCTCTTGAAGAAGATCCGCGATGCGACGGCCATACTTCCTGCGGAAGACCTGGTGAACGGTCCCGATCAACACCGGCCCGCCCCGGGCGGCCGCCTGAAGTTCTTCCCTGGACAGGGGCATGGTCGGTAAAAGAACGCTCAGGCGTTGGCGGACCTCCTCCGCACGCTCCTCTTGGGCCTTCCGCATGGCAGCAATCCACGCCCACTGCTCTGGCTGTGCCAACATGGTTTGGAACTGCTCGAGGTCCGGAAAATAACCCAACAGCTCCACCCCGTCCAGATCGGTATCCACCTCGACGGCAGGAAGCACCTCCACCCCAAAGATCCGACCGGCCTCCAGGGCCTCCAGAACGCCATCGACACTGTAATGATCCGTCAACGCGATGGCCTTCAAGCCGCGCCGGTAGGCCTCGTAGACCACGGCGGTCGGCGTGGCATACCCATCCGAGTGGAGGGTGTGCAGTTGCAGGTCAACCTCGACCCGAGAGGGTTCATACACGGCTTCATACGGCTCCACCAGGCGAAGCTGCCGGGCCGCCGCCAATCGCAGGGGCTGCTGCTCGGCCCCCAAGCGCTCTTCCATGAAGAAGCGATTGATCGCCACCAACTGCCGCCGCTCCAGGGTCGTACGGGGTTCTTCCAAACCCGCATCCCGGGCGGTCCCCCACAGCTCGATGAACCGTTCCGTAGTGAACTCAGAGCCGGCGCGGTCGAGGTACGACTGCCTGAGGACACCATACTGCTGCTCGAGAGCCGGATTCCGACCATCTCTCTCGGGGCGGTACGTCAATTGTCGCTGGACGAACTCCCGGACGTACCGCAGATCGTCAGGGACGGAGCGCGGGTAATCCAACCGCTCGGCATCCGGCACAAAAGCATCCGGTTCCAGCGGCGGCATGGTCCCCAGATCGAACACCTTCAGCGCGCCCGTGGACGGCTCAAATCCTACAGTCCCCAGATGGAGATCAGCGAGGTACACCCCGTGGCGCCAGAGCTGATGGATCAGGGCAAAGTACTGGTCCAACAGGCGGCCGGCGTCGTCCACGCGATTCTCCCTCATCAACGCTCGCACACGGTCCTCCAAGGGCTCCACCCGCTGCTGCAGAATACCGGTTGAGACGCTCACCGTGTGCACCTCTCGATGCGCCTCATCGCCATCCCGACGATACAGACTCACCCGAACCCGCCACGGCTCTTCAACAACCTGCACCCATCCCCGCGCCGCATAGCGCGTGAGCTCCGAGTGTCGCGTGAGCAGATCTCGAGTGACGAAGACCGCGCTGGGCACACCAAAATCTCCGATTCGCCCAAGCGCCCGGATGGTGTTGTGAATGTGGACGTACCGGTCCTCCGCTTCAAAGGGATACCCCAGGTCGGTGAACGGCTCATCGTGGAGGTAACGGTACTTCAACACGACATCGGTGTCTGGAATCCCCACAGCCACAAATGAGCCCCCCTTGCCCACCGGGGACAGGACCGGGCCCTCCGCCTTGGTCTTCAAGACCTCCAGAGGCGCCAACGAGGCGGCGGACTGGACCCATTCCCGGGTCGCCAGATCGAGGGTGTCTTGCAAGCGCGGATCGTCCAAGGGGTCCCCCCGTTGGTACCGGTGGAGGATGCGCGCGGCCGGGTCCAGGCCTGCGCGACGTCGTGCGTCAACAAACACACGCCAGGGGCCATCGTCCGCCGAGACCTGCTCGACGGAGCGATCCCTCGGAGCCAGATAGGCCGGATGGGCTCCCTCCGAACCGGGGCTCCTCAAAATTCGACCCAGCGGCCACCCCCGGTCGTAACGGAAGGCGATCCTCGACATGACGTTGAGCCCATTGACCAACAACCCGTTGTTCTTCTCCTGGGCATTCGCAAAAATCGTCTCCCCAAGATCCTCCAGGTATCGCCGGCGCAGCGTGAGGTCACTCATCAGGGTACGCAGGCGCTGCACCGCCTCCTCACTGGCCCGGCCGGCCCGGATGTCATTGAACGCATACAGGTCCCGAAGGGTGTCGATGCGCCCCGTGGCCGTCAGCGGCCCGCTGAGCGCTGCAAAACGTCCCATGTTCCATGGGGCATACAGCAGAAGCGGGAAGTGGTCGGTCTTGGTCCGTGCCAGATATAACGCATCGGCGAGGAACTGCTCGCTCCCGACGACGGCGACATCCATCGCCACCAGGAGCCGGCGGCGAGCCGTCAAGGATAAGGACGCGGGCAGCGGGACCACGGTACACCCCTGGGGACGGGGCTGGGCCACACGATCCTCCGGCGGCGGGGGAGCGGAGGTCCAGAGCACCACGGGGCGCGAGGCCCCTCCATGGGCCCGGGCCAGCACGTCGAGCAAGGGATCGATCTCCTGGGGGCCGCTCCTGGGGGGCGTTTCCACCCACACATGGATGGCCGAGTCGGGGAGATCCTTTGGAGAGGCCACTCCCTCTTGTGCGAGGATGTCGCGGACGAACTGCCAGCGAGCGGTCCGATCCTGCGTGGCCAACGAGCCGGCCATCTCCAGCAGGGCGCTATCGTACAGGAAGCCCACCAACAGCTTCCGATCGCTAGGGACAAACCGGTCGGCGCGCCGCCACTCTTGGAACAGATCGACCACCTCCGCAGGAATCTGCGCCGGCGGGACCGCTTGCTGGAAATCGGAGAACCCGTGAACAGCCATCACCAGAGGCGGCCGGTCAGAGGCCGTATACCGAAGCGGCCCGGCCAGATCCTCGGCCGGGATGCGAGCCCCCGTACGGCGGGAGAGGGACTCGACGACGATTGGCGTCCATCGGCCGCGGTGTCCCTGTTGGAATTCCTGGCCATGGACCGGATCCACCAATCGATCTGCCTGTTGATGCAACAACCGGTATCTCAGCCCCAAGCCGCGGCCGCCTGTGGCCAGGGTCTCGGAGACGCCGTGGGAGGGGCTCCCGTCCGTGACAACCGGCTCGATCCCCTGGTCGTTCAGATGCCGAATGAGCTTCACCATCATCGCCACCTCATCGGGCTCATCTCCCCTCATCGGCAGAAACACCTGGCTGCGAGATAATCTCCCCGGCAAGAACTCCGGCCAGAAGTGGCGCTCCAACTGATTGAGGAAGGGCCGGCCGGTGGTCGGAAGGTCAAACCGCTTTTGGGCCATCCGGGTCAACTCCCACGTCAACTCGCCGGGGTCGTTGGATTTCCGAGCGGCGGCCGTCACCCAGTCGGCCCAGGTATCCATGAGCTGGTGCTGCTGCTCCACATAGCGTGCCGCCCGAAGGGACGGATACGCGCGCGGCGCCACACGCCGGAGGACCTCAAGCCCGACAGGGGAGCGGACGTAGAGGATGCGCGACAACTCCGTCACACCCACAAGCGCGACGAGCCCACCCACAAACCCGAGGAATGAAGGCAAAAGGGCCCACCCCACCAGCCAACTCGCCACGCCCGCCACCAGCGGCACGTGGAAGCTCCACGCCCACCGTTGATAGGCAGCCCGAAGGACTTCGGCATCTGCAGGTGGAACACCGAGGTGCTGATCGCGAATCGCCTGGGCAAAGGCCAGCGCCGTCTGGAAGGCCTCCGCCGATCCGTTCGAGCCGTATCGGGCGAGCGCCTTCTGCATCCGCTCAAAAGGCCTCGGCGTGACGGCGATCAGCTCATCCATCTCCTCCAAGCCGGCGTGCTTCTCCCAATCCCACCCGGGGAAGAGCTCTTGGCGAATGCGTTGGGTCACCTCGTCCTGGGATTCCGTGGGGGAGGCGTGTTGGTACACCAGGAAGAGCGGACGCAACGCCTGTCCACGGAGGGCCGTCAAGGGGACGGAGAAATCGGCGGCCCGCAGATCGTTCGTCTCCTTTTTCAACTCCGTCAGCATCAGAATCACCGACGCCTGCCGCACCCCCCACGGAAGCGCCTCCACACGCAGGAGATCGCGCGAGACCAATGCCCACACGGTCTCCACCGGCAGCTGCTCGATCGCCATCCGCCCTTCCCGAAAAGCGGCGATCTCGGCTTGGTGGACCTGCTCGCTGAGCGTCAACAACTCTCCGTGAGCCCGGCGATAGAGCCAATGGACCCAGCGATCGGTGACCTGGGCTTGATTTTCACCCGTCAGGGTGTACAAGTCGTCGCCCCACGTTTGCGCGGCCGGGACGATGGCCTTGACCTTCTGAGCGGTGACATCCGGGACAAGTTCCGCCTCCCAGATCAGATCTTCCAGATGGCTCAATGCCGATTCCGCCTCCGGCAGGGAGAGGCCGAGGGACTGCATGAGATGCAGGCGCCTCTTCAGATCGGGCCAGGACAGATAGATCGGGTCTCCGGCGTGATGCGCCCCCGCACGCCCCGGCGTCCCGGAGGAATCCCACGGAATCTCCTGTCCGGTGGCATCGAAATGTCGCTCCGCCCGTCTCTGTGACGTGCGCCCCATCAACACAAGAAGATAGCTGTTCATGGACTTCAGAAGCGTGTCCCGATGTCTCGGGGGGATCTCCAAAGAGGCAATGCGTGCGTTCAACGCACGAATCGCCGTCTCGCGCCCCCCGGGATCGGCGCTCAGCGTCTGATCCGTCAGATTCCTGATCTCTGAGAACCAGCGGCGGAGGATGGCATAGGCGAGCCCAGGGTCAACCCCGTGGGCCGACAGGAACTGGGCCAGCTCGATGGCGGCCACAAGATCGGCTGCCGTGCGTACAGGCGGGACATCCCAAATCGAGGAAGGATTGTGCACAAGCATCGGAAGGTATTCGTGGGTGAACTTGTCGGCATCGGTCCCGTGACGCCAGAGGAGCATGATTTCACGCGCGGCCACGGGCAGCGCGAGCGAAAACTCCTCCGGCCGATCGTGTGTCAGTTCCCGGAGGACATCCACCGCCGCCCCGAGTCCCCAATGCCGGAGCTCCTGAATCAGCGCCTCGGTCCCCTCTTCCAGGCCGGCTTCGGAGGGGGTCCAGAAGTTCTTGGGATTCAAGGACTGAATGAGGAACCGGGCGGTGGCGGCCACACTGGGAAAAGTGGAGTAGGTCGAGTCGTCATCCGGGGTTTTGGTCCGCACGCGGGGATAGGCATAACGAATGCCACCTGATGGGGCACGGAGACGCTCCATCGCCTCGGCAATCGTATCTGCCGATGGCGCGTCGCCCAGCCGGCGATCCAGCAACGCGACCCCGAAGCTGCCCTCCGTCCAGACGATCTCATCCCCTTGATAGGGGGCATAGCCCACGAGTGGCTTGCCCTCCAGGGTGATTGCCCGCTTGAAGGTCTTCTCGATGTAGGCACGCACGGCCTTGGCTTCTTCCTTCTTGCCAATCGCCAACAGGAACAGGGCGCCCGAGCTGTTCGCCTCAAGCATGTCGGTGGGGTCGTTGAACCCTCGGCCAAAATGGTCTTGATGAAAGAGCGTGGTGAGAATCCCCTGCTCGATCTCCGAGGCGGCCTGGCGGTAGCGCGCATGCTTGGTCAAGCGGCCCAGATCCCGAAGGAAAAAGTAGGCATCGACATTGTGCTCCGTGGCAATCCAGGCCAAGGCCGTTCCTCCAGAACGCCGGCCGCCTTTCACCAAGCGGGTCACTGGATCGCGAAGAGAGAGGAGGGTGGAAGCCACCCGTTGGGCCATCGGGCGGAATGTCTGATCGCCCGTCTTCCCCTCATACAAGAGGATGGCGCTGCCCACCCAGGCCAGCACCCCGGAGGACAGGGTGGGATTCTCCTCCCCGACGTGGCCCAGTCGATACGACAACCCAAGCCGGCCGGACCCTGCTTCCACGGAAGCCAGGGTCTGCAGAATGCGGCGCGCCTCCTCGATCTTGCCGGAAGCCACCAGCGCCACGACGGCCTTCGCTTGATCGGAGGTGTAGGCCCGATCCTTGATGTACGGAGCGAGCGAATCGCTGTGGGGGATCTCGTCATAGCTTTTCAGAAGCCCTGCACGGGGACCGGTTTTGACCTGCATGGAAAGAAGGAAGGAAACGGCCTGCTCTTGGAGTGTAGGGGAATCGGTTGCCGGCGCCCGGGGGTGCGCTAGATGAGGAGCTGCAAGAAGGGTTGCTCCCGCTGTTGCCAAACGCACGAACTCGCGACGGGACACCGACCGCTCTTCCGCTAGCCGACCTGACTGGCGCCCCTGACCCCCACCTCCCAGCGCCTCGCGCAGCTCCTCGAGGCCGCCGCTCGCTTCATTCACCGGTTCGGGGCGCAGGGCAAAGGCCGGGTAAGGCAAGACCCAGGTGAGGGTGATGGAGACGGAGAGGGCCCCGGCGATGACCTTGTGGAACATGGTGTCAGACACCCTGTTCCACATTACATCCAGATCGCGTGGCTGCGCTCAATCAAGGCCTCCAAGGCGCGGAGGTCGGCCTCCGGCAACGTCGCCCCGAGGAACCTGGCCACCTCTTCGAAACCAGAGCGGGCGGTCACCACCAGGGTGTCTCGGCCGGCCTGCCGGTGTGTGACTTGGAGCGCGGCAATGGCGGCTTCGACGTTCCCGTTGAACTCCGCGTGCACGTCGTGCACCTGGACGTTCCTGAGCCCGAGCTCCTCCACGCCGGCCTTGACCCGCTCCGTTTGCGCTGCATCAGTGGCCAGGGCTTCGATGAGCAGGGGGGGCTCGCCCGTCACGAGGCCCGCCACCGAAAGCTTCGGCAAACCATCCGGCGTCACAATGAGCACCCGCTGGCTAGGTATCGCGGCTGAAATCACCATGGGAGAACGTTGCGCGAGCGTCCCCTTCAGCTCCGCCATCGCACCCGCCTCTTCCAAACCGGCGGCGAACTGCGTGATCGCCGTCATTTCACGGGTCCAACGTTCCGTCTTCGACCGCCGTTCCTCGTCAGTCAGGCCGGGCACGGTCGCAAGCGCCTCCATAGAACCACGGAAATGTTCAGCCAATGCGGTCAGATTCTCTCGGGGTAATCGGCTCTGGGCAAACAAGTCTGGCCCAGCGAGACGCACGGCACTCCCGTAGAGCACCATCGCTTCGATCCGGATCCGGTGGGCGTTCTCCACGGTCTCACCGGCCACGGCACGGCGTAAAGTCTCCACCCCCATGACCCGCACATGGAGCGGGAGGTCGAACCCGGCCATCGGCTGGGGCTCCAGCATCTCGAACAGCCGATCCCCCTCGGTCACAACGATCAGATCCACGTCGTTCGGCTGCCCTCCCCAGATGTAGCCCCCGAGCGCATAGAGGCCGACCGGGTGCGTGACCCCCAATGCGTTCAGGCCGTCCAGCAGCGACGGAAGCTGCTCCTTTAAGGTGCCGATGTGCGTCAGCACGTCGGCCTGGGGGTGTTCTCCTAGTCCTCCCGCAAGCAACCTCCACATCCAGTTGCGTGTACGAAGCTGCTCCAAGGTCGTTGTAGCCGAAACACCCGATCCCCCTTGCAGTGGTTGCACCGCCGTGGGGCGTATCATGGCCCAGGGGCGGAGCGCGTCCGGCTTCAGGAGGGCATCAAAATCATCCTGGGGAATGACTTCGTACCGACGTGGCCCGTCAATCTCCCCTCGGAGCAGGACGGTGGAGACTGGCGCCAGCGTTCGTCCCTGATCGACTTCGTACACCCGGATGACCACCCGCTGGCCAAGCGCTTCCAATGGATAATACCGAGCCAGCCGGCCGAGCTGGGACAGATCACCAAATGGAGCCCTCGCCTCGACCGGCTGCTCAGCAAACCACCGGCGCAGGCGGTCCGGATCCAGCCGATGCTCCTCTTGGTATGCCTGACCCACGAGGCCAAGAATGCCGCTGCGACGGAGGAACGCATCACCTAACGTCAGGGATTCGGTCGCGATGGAGGGGATCCCTCTCTCAGGAATGAGCCGGATGGTCTGGGGCGAATCCATAACGTAGACCTTTTCGTAATAGGTGTATGCCTGCACACCACCACCGTAGCCGTCCCCCTCCGAGTAGCCTGTTCGCGCCTTTTGCACGTAGTGCCCTTGCTCGGATGTGACCTCTACGCGATACGAGGATCCTACTTGACTGAGCCGAAGCGCTTTTTGGGCAAGCTGAGCAAGCTGGTCCCGAGCCACCTTCGACCAAGCAAGGTGCCCCTGGGTTCCAATCCTAAACAGAAGCTCTACCACGACAGAAAACTCCTCTGGATTCTCCATCCTTCCGGCGGCCGGGAAGGCGTACCGAATGGTGTCGGAGGGGTTGATCCCCCGCTCCGCCAGGCGGGTGGCCAATCCTTCCAGAGCCTCAAGGTTCGCCCGGAAGGCCTCGGGGGTCGGACTGGCCCGAGCCGCGGCCGGGA
>Ga0209515_10001034_pt1 | contig 48148 bp, 31 predicted proteins | sample Subgroupgradi54m_FD_187454 | JGI IMG/M metagenome (GOLD analysis project Ga0209515, IMG submission 187454) | Subsurface groundwater microbial communities from S. Glens Falls, New York, USA - GMW60B uncontaminated upgradient, 5.4 m (SPAdes)... ... | reverse complement strand
AAGAACTTTTGGTTAGAGGAGATGTTAATCGGTGTCTCATTGTTTGCCCGGCCAATCTTGCAGACCAGTGGCAGGATGAACTCTTTAACCGATTTCACCTTGATTTTGAAATCATTACAAGGGAAACCATAGAAGCTTCTCGCACAGGCAATCCTTTCACCGAGAAAAATCTAATTATTACTCGTCTCGATCATTTGAGTCGCAATGAGGAAAACTTGGCAAAGCTTGAACAAACGGATTGGGATTTGGTTGTTGTTGATGAAGCTCACAAAATGTCCGCATCATTTTTTAGCGGTGAAGTCAAAGAAACCAAGCGCCATAAATTGGGGAAACTTCTGGGGCGTCTTACGCGCCACTTTCTTTTAATGACCGCAACCCCTCATAACGGCAAGGAAGAAGATTTTCAGCTTTTTATGTCATTGCTCGATGCCGACCGCTTTGAAGGCAAATTTCGGGATGGGGTTCACGTTAGCGATACGACGGATCTAATGCGACGTGTTGTTAAAGAGAAACTTCTTAAATTTGATGGCACTCCACTATTCCCAGAACGCTGGGCGTATACGGCTGCTTACAAACTTTCGGATATGGAAGCGAAACTTTATTACGAAGTTACCGAATATGTCCGGGAGCAGATGAATCGAGCGGATCGACTTATCGCTGAAGGTGAAGGACGGCGGGGAAATACTGTAGGCTTCGCTTTGACAATTCTTCAACGGCGACTGGCTTCGTCTCCCGAAGCCATTTATCAATCTTTGGTGCGTCGCGTGAAAAGACTTGAAGATCGATTGAGAGAAGAAAAACTGATGAAGCGCGGTGCTGAATTAGAAAAAGAGATGAGTAACGTTAAAAGCACACAAGAAGAGGGGCTTTTATCGGAGGATGATATTAACGATCTGGATGATGCGCCTGATGCGGAAGTTGAGCGCGTTGAGGAAGAAATCGTTGATCGCGCATCAACAGCACGAACGATTGCCGAATTGGAAAATGAAATAGCAGTATTGAAGGATCTTCAGATTTTAGCAAAACAAGTTCGCCAGAGTGGCACTGATAAGAAGTGGGAAGAACTATCCAACTTACTTCAGAATCAAGCCGAAATGTTCGACCAGAGTGGTTCACGCAGAAAGCTCGTTATTTTTACAGAGCATAAAGATACGTTAAATTATCTTGCCGAAAAAATTGGCAACCTGTTGGGCAAGCCAGAAGCTATTGTGACCATTCATGGCGGGATAGGGCGTGAGGATCGCAAGAAAGCACAAGAGGCATTTACTCAGGATAAGGATGTCCAAATCCTCGTTGCGACGGATGCTGCGGGTGAAGGTATTAACCTTCAGCGTGCGCATCTGATGGTCAATTATGACATTCCTTGGAATCCCAATCGGATTGAGCAGCGTTTTGGCCGTATTCACCGTATCGGACAGACTGAAGTTTGCCATCTTTGGAATTTGGTGGCAGAGGAAACCCGGGAAGGTGAAGTCTTTAAACGGTTACTCAGCAAATTAGAAGAGGAAAAGAAAGCTCTCGGCGGACAAGTGTTCGATATTCTTGGAAGGCTTTTTCAGGGAACAAAACTTCGTGATCTTTTAATCGCGGCTATAAGGTACGGCGATAAACCTGAGGTTCGCGCAAAATTAAATCAAGTCGTTGATGAAGAACTTGATCGCAGTCATTTGGTAGGGCTGCTGGAAGAACATGCGTTAGTCCACGACTCCATGGATATCACAAAAGTTCGTGAGATCAAGGAAGATATGGAAAGAGCGGAAGCAAGAAGGTTGCAGCCGCATTTTGTTGCCGCATTTTTTCTTGAGGCATTTCGCATGCTGGGTGGCACTATCCGCGAACGAGAATCACAGCGTTATGAGATTACCCACGTTCCCGCCTCGATTAGAAGCCGGGATCGATTGATCGGAAATCGGGAGCCCATTCTCTCCAAATATGAACGAGTTACCTTTCACAAGGAACTTATTTCAGTGGAAACAAAACCTCTCGCCGAATTTGTTTGCCCCGGACATCCGCTCCTAGACGCCACCATCGACCTTATCCTTGAACAGCATCGTGATCTTTTGAAGCGTGGTGCGGTTCTGATCGATCCGAATAGTGAGACTCAAGAAATGCGCGTTCTTTACTATTTGGAGCATGCCATTCAGGATGCGCGAACGGATCGGCAGGGAAATCGCAGAATTGTTTCGCGGGAAATGCAGTTTGTGGAAATGCTTCAAAATGGTCAGATTCATACGGCAGGTTATGCGCCCTATCTTGATTATCGGCCTGCAACCGAGGAGGAAAAATCTTTAATCTCATCGGCTTTAGATTCTTCGTGGCTGGAGACAGACATCGAATCCAAAATATTGTCGTACGCAGCCGAGCAGATTGTACCGCGGCACTTTGACGAAATAAGGCGAAGGAAAGAAATACTGGTGGATAAGACGGTTGCCGCTGTTAAGGATCGGCTGACGAAGGAGATTAATTATTGGGACCATCGAGCTGAGGATCTCAAAGCAAGAGAACTGGCTGGAAGAGCTGGCCGTCTAAACTCAGGTAAAGCAAGGCAAAGAGCCGATGAGCTGCAGGCACGACTTCAGAAGAGGATGGAAGAATTGGCGCAGGAAAGAAGACTTTCACCTTTACCGCCAGCTGTAGTTGGCGGCGCGTTAGTAATACCACAAAGTCTCGTTGAAAGTTTGAAAGCAGGCGGAGAACAAGATCGAACCACTTTTGGGCGGAACACGAAAGAAATCGAACGCATTGCCATGAATGCAGTCATAGAATCCGAAAAAAAATGCGGAAGGATTCCGATTGATGTTAGCGCTGAAAAGCGAGGCTATGATATTGAATCGAGATATCCGGAAGGTGGCCGTCTCTTGTTTATCGAAGTAAAAGGGCGCGACGCTGACGCCACAACCGTTACGATTACGAAGAATGAAATACTTACAGGGTTGAACAAGCCAGAAAATTTCATCCTCGCTATCGTTCAAATTGAAAACGCCAGTCCCTCGCAACCTTTTTATATACGTATGCCCTTCCAAAAGGAGCCGGATTTTGCTGTTACAAGCGTGAACTATAATTTGTCCGAACTTCTTTCTTTTGCGGAGTCTCCCCGATGACGTATCGCAGAAAGTTGATAGAAGTGGCTTTGCCTCTCGAGGAAATTAATATAGCAGCCCGAAGGGAAAAGAACCCATTTACTAAAAATCATCCTCGCTCTCTCCATGTTTGGTGGGCTAGGCGGCCACTCACGACTTGTCGTGCTGTTATTTTTGCATCGATTGTAGATGATCCTTCAAGCCGGCCAGAAGAATTTCCTACAGAAAAGTCCCAAGAGATAGAAAGAAAACGACTGTTTGGAATTATTGTAGAACTTGTTAAGTGGGAAAATTCTAACAATGAATTAGTTCTTAATAAGGCTAAAGCAGAAATCTTAAAGTCAACCCAAGGGATGCCACCGGCATTGTTAGATCCTTTCTGCGGAGGGGGCAGCATACCGTTAGAAGCTCAGAGGCTTGGTTTAAAGGCATATGCGAGCGATCTAAATCCAGTTGCTGTATTAATAACAAAAGCTATGATTGAAATTCCGCCACAGTTTGCTGGTTGTTCACCAGTGAATTCTGAGACGCGCAATTCATTGCAAAAAGGGAGCGCTTGGTATGGCACAACTGGGCTATCGGAAGATATTCGATATTATGGTCAATGGTTAATCCATGAAGCGAATAAAAGAATAGGGAATTATTATCCGAAAGGACCAAATCAGGAATTGATTAGCGCATGGATATGGGCGAGAACGGTTAAGTGTCCAAATCCGGCTTGTAGTATAGAAATGCCATTGGTACGATCATTCTTACTTTCATCCAAAAAAGGAAAAATGGCTTGGGTGCAGCCCATAATAGATGCAAAGGTAAGTAGTCTAACCTTCGTGGTGAGAACAGATGAAGGTGCGCCCCCGGAAGGTACAGTAAATCGACGCGGGGCAAAATGTATCTCTTGTGGTTCTCCCGTTAGTTTTAATTATGTGAGATCGGAAGGTAAAGCGGGTCGCATAGATGTAAAATTAATGGCTATGGTTGCTGAAACCGAAAGAGGGCGGACGTATTTACCGCCTGATGACAAGCATATTGCTATTGCTTCTAAAGCAAAGCCTGCTTGGATACCTGAAGCTGAGCTTCCTAATAATCCGCGAGATTTCAAAACACCTAATTATGGAATGCATAGGTTTGCCGACCTTTTTTCTTCCAGGCAATTGTTAGCCTTAACAAGTTTTGCAGAACTGGTAAGCGAGGTCCGCAAAAAAATTCTGGGCGATGCGTTGTCCTCAGGGATGTCTAATGACCACAAGCCATTATGTGCAAATGGTGGTGGTGCTCATGCTTATGCGGATGCCGTTACGGTATATCTTGGTTTAGCGGTTTCACGATTTACTGACTTTTCTAATGCGATATGTTCTTGGGATTCGGGTAACACAAATATGCGGCAATTATTCGCTCGTCAAGCTATACCGATGGCGTGGGACTTTACCGAAACAAATCCCATTAATGGGGTTGTGAGTGTTGAATCTGCGATTAATTGGACACGCTCATCTTTAATGAAGCTTAATGCGGATTTATCTGGTACTGCAAAACAGCTTGATGCAGCCACCGCTATCGATGGTATAAGCAAACCAATAGTTTCTACGGACCCACCATACTATGACAATATTGGATATGCTGACCTCTCCGATTTTTTTTACATATGGTTGCGTAAAATGTTAAACGGGATTTATCCAGATCTATTTAGTACTTTACTTGTTCCCAAAAGCCAAGAATTGGTTGCAATGCCAAATCGTTTTGGTGGGGATCTCGATAAGGCAAAATCTTTTTTTGAGGAAGGGCTAGGAAAAGCGTTCGCACAAATAAATCAAATTCATCACCCAGAATTCCCATTCACAGTTTATTACGCATTTAAGCAGATTGAATCAGATGATCAAAACGAACAAGTGAATACCGCTTCTACTGGCTGGGAAACTATGCTAGAAGGTTTGCTTAGCGCAGGTTTTTTAGTTACTGGTACTTGGCCTGTTCGTACTGAGCAAGAACAGAGAAGCATTGCGTCTGGAAGTAACGCGCTTGCATCTTCAATAGTATTAGTTTGCCGCCATCGTCCAGCCACCGCCCCAATAGCTACGAGGCGTGAATTTATTTCTGCACTAAAACAAGATCTTCCAATTGCGCTAAAGACACTTCAGCATGGCAACATCGCACCTGTAGACTTAGCGCAAGCGTCTATAGGCCCTGGGATGGCTGTATTTTCGCGCTATTCGAAAGTTTTAGAAGCAGATGGAACATCTATGGGAGTGCGTACAGCGCTACAAATAATAAATCAAGAATTGGATGCTTATCTCACTTCACAGGAAGGTGAACTCGATAGGGATTCACGATTTTGCATTGCGTGGTTTGAGCAGAATGGAATGGGTGACGGCGTGTTTGGTTCCGCCGATGTGTTAGCAAGGGCTAAGAATACAAGTGTTAACGGCCTTGTTGAAGCTGGGGTTTTGTTTTCAAAGGCAGGCCAAGTAAGATTGCTGAAACGCACAGAATATCCAGAAGAATATGATCCTGCAAATGATGACCGGCTTACAATATGGGAGTGCACCCAGCATATGATTCGTGCACTTAATGAATCAGGAGAAGAAGGCGCAGCTAAGCTTTGTGCTCGTTTGGGTGCAGGGGCAAGCGAATCAGTTCGTGCGCTCGCCTATCGTCTTTATTCCATATGTGAACGCAAGGGCCTGGCTGAGGAAGCATTGGCGTACAATTCTCTTATTACATCCTGGCCAGCGATTCAAGGAAGAGTTCCTGCTATTATGACAAAAGCCAATTTTAAAGAAAATTTGTTTTAACTCATCGGAGAAAATTGAACATGAGTAGTTTAAAACCTTGGAGAAAAGTTGCGATTCCCCATCCGGACGTAGCAAAAGGCAGGTATAAGCAGGCTGAATTTGCTGCAGATCTGGCACAGGTTTTGGCTGGCAATGCACAACCCGAATATCAAAACCCAATCGAGTTTTTCAACCGCACTTATTTGACTGAAGGTATTACTAATCTTTTAGTCACTGCAGTTGAGCGGTTAACAGGTAAGGGAGGAGAACCGGTTATTCAGCTTAAAACAGCATTCGGAGGTGGTAAGACTCACACGATGTTGGCGCTCTACCACTTGCTGAGCGGAAAAGAATCAAGTGATCGTTTGGCAGGAGTCACAGCGCTATTGGAAAAGTGTGGCGTTGGAAAAGCGCCAAAGGCCAATATGGCAGTGTTGGTTGGCACCTCCCTTGATTCCTCTAAAGCGAAATCTCTTTCTGACGTGGGTGATATCCGCACGTTGTGGGGCGAGATGGCTTATCAAATTGGGAAGGTCAAGGGATTTAAACTTGTCGAAGATGCGGACAAAAACAGTGTGGCTCCCGGAGCTGATACGTTGATCCAGCTTTTTGATCAATTTGGGCCATGCGTTGTTCTCATTGATGAACTGGTTGCATACGCTAGAAATATTTATGGTAATTCTGGCCTTCCTGCAGGCTCTTTTGATTCCATCATGACGTTTATTCAAAATCTGACGGAAGCGGTAAGGCGATCTAAAACCAGCATCCTCATCACTTCAATTCCTGAATCTGATATTGAGATCGGCGGGGAAGGCGGCAAGGCTGTTAAGGAACGCTTGGAAAATATCTATGGGCGTCTTGAAGCCATATGGAAGCCGGTTGGAGTTATGGAGAGCTTTGAGATTGTGAGGCGGCGATTATTCACTCCAGTGACTGATGTCGCCGCAAAGGATATGACTTGTAGCTACTTTAGTCAGATGTATTCGCAGGGGAGCGATGAATTCCCATCCGAGTGCCGTGAAGGAACTTACCTGGATCGATTGAAAGCTTGTTATCCAATCCATCCTGAAATATTTGATCGGCTTTACGAAGAGTGGGCCACCATGGAACGTTTCCAAAAGACCCGTGGGGTATTGCGGTTGATGGCTGCTGTGATTCATGAGCTTTGGGTTCAAAATGATAACGCGTATTTAATTATGCCAGGGAGTATTCCACTGTCGGCATCGCGGATTCGCGACGAACTAACGCGATATCTTTCGGAAGGCTGGAATGCGATTGTGGACGGGGATGTGGATGGGAAAAGATCAGTTCCATATCAGATCGACAGTTCAAACCAGCGCTTTGGACAAATCTCCGCAGCGCGGCGTGTGGCGCGTACAATCTTTTTGGGAACGGCGCCTTCTGTGAGAGAGCAGCGCGTTCGTGGTATTGAAGATATTCGGGTCAGATTGGGAACGGTTCAGCCCGGAGAACAAATTTCTGTCTTTAATGATGCCTTGGGGCGATTGAATGAACAACTTACGCATCTTTATAGTTCTAATCGTCGGTATTGGTATGACGTCCCGCCTAACTTAAGACGGACCGTTGAAGATCGCGCTCAAAGAATGTCCAAAGACGAAGTTGAATTTGAAATTAACGGACGCCTTAAAAAGATTCGTGAACGGGGTGATTTTCGCGCAGTTCATGTTTGCTCTGATTCTGCGGATATCCCCGATGAACAGACCTCAAGACTGGTTGTCTTGCCTCTCCACGCGAACCACAAACAAGGAAAGACGGGTACGGCTGCTTTGAAGTCGGCGGCCGAAGTTCTGGAAAAGCGCGGAAATAGTCCGAGGCAATTCAGGAATATGCTCGTGTTTGTCGCTGCCGAGGAGGAATATGTAACCTCTCTTGAGCAAGAGACCCGACGCTATTTAGCATGGAAATCCGTCCATGATGAATCTGATGCGCTCAATTTAGATGGACACCAAAGAACCTTATCTCGCGAAAGTTGTGATCGAAGCAACGATACGGTCAACTTACGGTTAAATGAAGCCTATTGCTGGTTGCTGGTTCCAACGCAAGAGGGGACGGCTCCCTTAGCATGGGAAGCTACAAAAATTAGCGGTGGCACCGAGAATCACGTTGTAAAGGCATCAAAAAAACTACGTTCGAGTGAGCAATTAATCACAAGATGGTCTCCGGCTTTGTTGAAGATGGAACTCGATCGCTGGCTCTGGAAAGATTCAGATCACGTCAGTCTCAAAAAATTGTGGGATCATTTATCAAGTTATTGCTATTTGCCCCGGCTTCAGGATGTAGATGTTTTACTCGAAACCATCCGTGAGGGTTTGAGGTCTCGCGAATATTTTGCTTATTCAAATGGTGTAATGACTGCCGATGGTCGCTATCAAGGTTTGCAATGGGGCAGTGCGGGTATCGTCGTATACTTGGATAGCGTCAGTTTATTAATCAAACCCGATATAGCGCAGAAACAAACGACGGCTGATGCGGTCGCTAAACCCTCCTTATCGCAACTGACAAACTCTATACAGCAAGGTTCCCCCTTATTGGCTGAAATCGAGACAGCGGGCACAGCTACTTTGAAGGTATCTCAGATAGCACCGACACGTTTTCATGCTACGGTTCAGCTTGATGCTTCACGAATTGGTCGTGACGCTGGTCGGATTGCAGAGGAAGTCATTCAGCATTTGACGGCAATTTTAGGATCACACGTTGAAGTAACTTTCGAAATTGAAGCCCAAATCCCAGATGGGGTTCCGACGGATATCGTTCGGACTATCACCGAAAACTGCCGCACTCTGAAATTCAAATCCCACGGCTTTGAAAAAGAATAGTCGCCGCGAGTGATAATAGTTTACTAAAGCAGACGATGAGATAGAAAGAAAAATGTTACAAGACTCGATCAAATGTCCAAAATGCGGAACGATAATTCCTCTCACAGAGGCCTTGTCTCACGATATTGAGGAGCGCGCGCGTCAGCAATATCAGTTGGAACTGGATAAGAGCCAGAAAGTTTTTCAATCCCAATTGGAGGAGAAAGAAAAAGAGCTTCTCAAGAAGCTTGAATCAGAGCGCAAAACTTTGGCAGTAAAAACAGAAGAACTCGAAGAGCGCCTCAAGAATCAGCGTAAGGAATTGGAAACTAAGTTGAGGGAAGAGGCAAAAGAAACCGTTGGAACTGAAATGGTAGACTTACAAACTCAAGTTGAGGCCAGCAAAAAGAAATTGAAAGAAGCGCAGGAACATGAATTAAGCTTGAGGAAAATAGCCCGCGAACTTGAAGAAAAAGAAAAATCACTTGAACTTGACACAGCAAGGAAAATAGATACAGAGCGTAAAAAAATAGAGGAAAGCTCCTACAACCGATTCGAAGAACAGCATAAACTTAAAGATGCGGAAAAAGACAAACGGCTTTCTGATGCCTTGAAACAAGTTGACGATCTTAAGAGGAAAATGGAGCAAGGTTCTCAGCAGGCTCAAGGTGAAGTGCTCGAACTGGAATTAGAAGAGCTATTCAAGCGAGAATTTCCATTTGACGAGATTGAACCCATATCTAAAGGTGTTAAGGGTGGTGATATTTTACAAACCGTTCAGACTCAGTCCGGACGCATTTGCGGAAAAATACTTTGGGAAACAAAGCGCACGAAGAATTGGAGTGAATCTTGGATTCAAAAGCTGAAGGACGATCAAAGAGACGCAAAAGCCGATCTTGCTGTGCTTGTTTCGGAGACCCTTCCGGCCGGGTTTCATCATTTCCGCCAGCTTAATGGTGTTTGGGTGACTGATATTCCTTCTACTTTTAGCCTGGCATTGGCTTTGAGGGTAGTTCTTATTCGGGTTGCTACTGCAAAGGAAATTGAAAGCAGCAAAGATGACAAGAAGGATTTGATGTACCGTTACGTTACCGGGCCTGAATTTAAAAATCGAGTAACGGCTATCATTGAGGGATTCCGGTCCATGAAAGAGGATCTCGACTCGGAGAGAAGAGCGATGCAGCGCATTTGGGAAAAACGCGAAAAACAAATCGAAAGAATTATTTCCAATACAGCCGGTATGTACGGCGATTTAGAAGGTCTGGTAGGCAATGCATTACCGACAATTAAAATCTTAGAGCTGCCGGACAAAGATAAAGAGCACGAGCAAGAAAAGGAATAGATTTTTCTATCGCTTCGTCTAGTCGAGCTTATAACGGAGGGAAATAACATGCGAATTAAACGAGTGAAAGTTGAAAATTTCCGTGCGCTAGAAAAAATCGAAGTAGATTTATCCAAGTTTAGTGTGATTATTGGTGAAAATGATGTTGGCAAAACTTCTTTTCTGTTTGCTCTCGATGCGTTCTTCTCTAATGGTACCATAGATAAGGCCGACGAATTTTTCAAATTTGAAAAGAAAAAGCCAATTCAAATAACCATATCTTTTGCTGATGTACCTGATCAAGCAGAATTGAAATCGCTGTTAGACGAAACAAACTGTGTGACAATTCAAAAAACATTCGAGTTTGAGGAAAAACCTACGGCAAGAGCAATTTTTATCGATGGCAAATATAAAGACGTGCCTCCAGCAACTTTAAAAAAATGGTTTGGTCCCGATCGTTTTCATTTTATTCCAGTTCGTCGTGATCTTGCGGTTCAATTTTCTATGAATAAAACAGCGTTATTGGGTAAGTTGTTAAGGGCAAAAATGAAATCAAAATTACAAGAGCCAGACTCCTCACATTCCTTAAAAGAGGTGATTCAAATATTAGAAGCAGCAATACAAGAGCCAAGACAGGCTTTGGAGATGAACTTGCGTGAACAAATGCATAATGAGACTATCGTGTTGAAGTTTGTTGATCTCGATATTGATCCTGTAGAAGGGGTAACTTTTGATGTGAGAATTTCCGATGATAGAGTGGAAAATATTCAGATAAAAAATCGCGGTGCAGGCACACAGAATAATTTAATTATTGCGCTTTTTCGCTTGGTTGCCAGTCTTGACCTGGGTGAAAATTTTATTTTTGCTATGGAGGAACCCGAAAATAGTCTGCATCCAAAAGCTCAAAGACAATTGTTGTCAGTCTTGCAAGAGATCAGCAAAACCTCGCAAGTTATTTGCACTACTCATTCACCAGTGTTTGTTGATAGAAGCAAATTTGAAAATAATATTCTTATGAATAGAGCAATAAAGGGACATGCGGAAGCAAAAACGTTTAATGTGCATATGCTGCGAGAACTAAGAGTAAATCTTGGCATTAAACCCTCCGATGCTTTGCTGAAGGGCGGAGGAAATTGCGCCATCCTTGTTGAGGGCAATACTGAGGAGGATGGGTTCCCAATTTTTATGGAAATGTTGGGAATGAGCGAGTTTCAATTAGGTATAGCTATAATTAATATGAATGGCCCAAGTAAGGATAGGTTACAGAAAACAGCAACACTTCTCAACGCATATGACATCCCCTGCATAATTGTGTTGGATAAGGACATGGCATCTATGGCTGAGGATTTAGATAGGGAGAGAGGTCCTAGGATGCAGAATATCAAAAAAATATTTTGTCTGAACAAAGGATCAATCGAAGATTACTATCCTTTAGATGTTGTTGCAGACGTAATTAACAGTGAATTTTCTCCGGAATCACCTGTTTCTGAAAAAGACTTTGATGCAGATAGACATGGCAAAGAAAGATGTGATAATTTTAAAAAGGTTATGTTCGAGCATGGAGCGGGGGAAGCTTTGTCTTATCTGAAAAGGAAAATTGGGGCTGTTGGTACGAAAATATTGAAAGATAAAAATCTCCAAGTAGATCCGGATCTGAAACAAATTTTCGACACCGTAAAACTTATAGCTTGTGGCGAATACGAAGAACAGGGTGTGTATAGTGCTCCCCAAACTTCAAGAAAACAACAGAAGGTGACAACAGTTACTGCTGCAACAAAAAAATAAGACATAGAACTGTACCAAGAGCAGCAAGGATAGGTTGAGAAAGAAGAGCAAAGCTTCAATGTCAATCGGCTACCTGTTACAAACGAATCACCGTTGCCTAGAAATTCATTAGCAGAATCTGACCCAACCTCCGAAATTAAAGCCAATTAGAAGTTGAGTCTCGGAGAGTTTTAATATCGTATATTCCCTCGAATCTGACATTAACTTTACAGTGGTCGATTAAAGTGAGTGGGGGTAAGGTCAGGGGGGGATGACTTAATATCGTGGGAGGAGAGAAATGATGGATTCTACAAGGTCCAAGAATGAAAAAATATGTCGCGTTTGCAAAAAACAAGTTGAAGATAGTTCGACTTATTGTTCAGAAAAGTGTCGTAACCTAGCAAATATAAAATGCCTCAAGATGAACGAAAATGGAAAATTATGTGGCAGGGAATATCGTGGCCATAGCGAACCGTCATTGGGAAAATTTGTTATATTTTTTGAGGGGTGTAATCATATTTTAACGATAGAGTGAGGTTCGATTAAAATATTTACCCATCAATAATTATTTTATAGCGATGATTCTAAGAAAGAATAAACCATGAAAAAATGTCCTTCTTGTGCAGAAGCAATTCAGGAGGAAGCTATTAAGTGTAGATATTGTGGAGAACACTTTGACAAACAAACGAAAGTTGTGGATCAAATAAAGCGAAAACTAAGGTTTGATTGTGTTGTTAAGGATAAAGCGGGCAAGCAGCAGAAATGGTGGTTTGAGGGACCTAGTGAGGAAGCTGTGAGACAACACATCGCCTCGAAGGAGTTGGAGATTGAGAGCATCGCCTTGTCAAAAAATAAAACAAAGGCAAAATCGTCGGAAAGCCGAAACCTTTGGTCAATTCTCTCAATGATTTTTGGGACTACAGGGGTAGCTTTTCTGTTTGCTCCTTGGGCGTGGATGATAGCAGTAGCCATTCTAGCTCCAGCCGTTATTTTTGGATTTATCGCAATAATTATTCAAGAAAGGAAAATAATCGTGGCGCTAGTGGGTCTTATTTTTGGTTGTCTTGGTTTGGTTTTGTGGTATAGACAATTAGAGCAATATAATAAATCCGCCGAGGAATTACAAAGAAGCATTACAGCTAGCGCGATTTACAATGCCGTGACATTAGGAGAAAATCTTAAAAAATTATAACCAAAATTAGATCACAATCGTAATTTCTAAAATCTAAATATAGTGTTCGCAGGTTTTAATCTCATGATTTACCTAAATTGCGAGATTTAAAGACAGGGACAGCGTTCCGCGAATGTGCCGAGAGGTCATGAAAAAAATAATCGTTAGTTTCCTGCTTGTATCGTTATTCAGCGGATCTTTATTTGCTGAACAAACAAAATCCAAAATCGTTTTGCTTGGAGATCAAACGGGTCCAATGGCAAACCTGGCCGTCGCGTTAAGAAATTCGGAAATAGAGGAGGCGAAAAGGGACGAGATTTTGATTGAAATTGAGAAAGACATAAAGCATTTGCCTTTGGAACGCATTCAAGAACTTGAGAACTATTTATCCGATGAGGAATGGCGTTTGAAGCATAGCCGTATTATGTTTGATCTTGTCAAAGCGTATAAAGCACGAGGCGAATGGAAGGCGGCTGTTAAATATCAGAAAATGCAACTTTTCCGTGCGTACAGGATAGGTACCATAACAAGAGAACTAAGCGATTATTGGGCCTTACTAAGAGAGTTCCAAATAGTGACAGGAAAGAAAATTGATTTGGACAATAAACTGCCCTTGAATCAGAGCGAATTAGATTTTATAAAAAAGTGTTATTCAGATGGGCCAGAAAACAATAGTGATTATCAGTTAGATTTGGCTCAATATTATTTAAAACATCTCTGGTTTTCTGAAGCAGCGGAGCATGCGAGAAAAGGGTTAGAAATTGAGAAACAAAGAACCGATTCAAAATTTAAGGCCGAAATTGAAATTCATTATTTTTTAAGAAATCTTTATGTATTAAAAGGTGATTATGAAGAGGCGTTAAATGAAAACAGGTGGGTTTTGCAAAATGAACCATATTCACGGAAGCCAGACAACAGAATATATATCGATCAGTCATTAAGACGCGCTATTCAAGAGAAGGCGGATCCTAAAAGGCTACGATTTTTAGGAAATAATTCTAATGATATAGAAATTCTGTATTGCGAAGATAGTCTGGAATTTAATTGTACGCCATTTGTGAGAAAAAACGTTATTTAATGTCATAATCTGACTCTTTAATGACATTGCAATGATTACTAATAAAAAATTTGTTCAACATAAAATTGTAATTGTAAACATGAGTTTTTCAAACTCTTATGAAACAATACGAAATTGTTGCAACCCAGGTTTAGTTTGTCATGCCTAATTATTCCTATTCTAAATTGGAATCTTTTAAGCAATGCCCACGGAAGTATGCATATCAATACATTGAAAAACCAGAAATAGAAAAACAGCCCACCATAGAAGCGCATCTTGGAACCGTCTGTCACGAAACCATCCAGCAGATTTATAAAGACCTTCGTCTATCCAAATTGATGAGTTTGGAGGAAACCCTGGCATTTTATGAAGATTGTTGGGAACGGGAAAAGTCGCCCAATTTGAGGATTATCCGAGATCGCTATACGGAGCAAAATTACAAAGAAACTGGCAGCGAATACGTGAAGTCATTTTATGAAATGCACCATCCTTTTAATGATGGGAAAACCTTGGGGATTGAAAAGAATGTTCAGATCCGATTGTCAGATGAGGTCGCTTTGACAGGATTCATTGATCGACTTGTGGATCATGGCAACGGTAATTATGAAATCATCGATTACAAAACCAATAAAGACCTACCTGCGCTCGAAGATCTCGAACAAAACTGGCAATTACCACTTTACCAGATTGGACTTTTAGACATACTTCCTGATATTAAAGACATAACCTGTACTTGGTATTTCCTAGCGCACAATAAACTCATTACTCTAAAAAAGACAACACAAGACCTCGAACAAATTAAAAAAAATATCTTCGAATTAATAAAAGCAATCGACGCAACCAATGTATTTGAACCTAAGGTAAGCGCACTTTGTTCTTGGTGTGACTATGAGATTATCTGTCCAGCACGGAAACATTTTATTGAAACTGAGAAACTCCCGACGGAACAGTTTGCTAAAGAAGACGGTGTCAAATTCGTAGATGCCTATATCGATGCCAAAGGGAGACTTAAAGACGGCGAAGCTGAGTTAGAAGCCATTGAAGAAAAAATTTATCAATATTCATTGCAACATGGTGTTGTAGTTATTCGCGGGAGTCAGGATAAGATCAAAATCTGGTCGAAGGATGACGCAACTCAATTGGTAGGAAAAGAGGAAAATCCTGAAGCAGGAAAAGCCATAAGCGCCATTTTGAAAAAACATGGTCTATGGGATAAATATTCAATGCTTACTTACGTCCCATTCATCAAAGCGATTGAAGGCAACTCCTTACCGCAGGCTGCGATGAACGAATTGCGGCCCTATCTGAGGAAGGAGAGAGTTTGGCGTCTCTATCCCTCAAAACTCAAGGATTGGGAATAATGAAACGATGTCCGAATTGCGGCGAAGATATGGATGAGGATTTAGCTGAAGAAGGTATTTGCAGCGAATGCGGGGAAGAGTTTGATGAAGACGAACGCACCGACGACGATGAAACAGAAGAAAGTTAAGCCAGCGAATGTCACAAATCCCGCTTAATGACAGTGTAATTATTGCTGGCAAAAATTTCATCCAACGAATAATATTTTTATCGAGGGTGTTTCTTCTAGTACTTGTAATCCCGCCACTTTTTTTAAATTCATTTACCGCTGAAGCAAAGCAGTCTGAAAATCACGTTAATGTCATCCTATATAAGGTTGAACGAGTTATAGATGGAGACACTCTTAAACTTTCTAACGGTGAACGAGTGCGTTTAATTGGAATCGATACCCCTGAATCTAAAGATAATGCAAAGCTTCGAAAAGATTCAAAAAGAACAGGTCAAAATGCAAAAGAAATTATTGAGATGGGAAAGTGGGCCGCTGATTTCACTCGGAAGCTAGTGGAAGGAAAAGAAGTAAAACTTGAATTTGATGTAAGTCAGCGCGATAAGTACGGTAGACTTTTAGCTTATGTTTACTTAACGGATGGGACCTTTGTGAACGCGGAAATTATTAAACAGGGATTCGCACAAGTAATGACAATTCCCCCAAATGTGAAGCATCAGGATTTATTCCTCAGGCTTCAAAAAGAGGCGAGAGAAAATAGAAGAGGGTTATGGAGCTAGGTTCGTTTTATATTGACCTAAATGTAATTGTTCATGAAACTCTTGGTTTTGGACGAAATAAATAGGTAAGGTCTAAAGATAAATTCATAAACTCTTGGTTTTTAACTTCTACAGCCGGAGGAAATTTACGTGAGTGAAGTACCCATTAACATTGAAGAACGAGTAAGAGCTATTATCGTGGAACAATTAGGGGTTAAATCAGAAGACGTTGTTAATAAAGCTGATTTCGTTGATGATCTGGGAGCCGACTCTCTTGATACGGTCGAGTTGGTAATGGCCTTAGAAGAAGAATTCGGTTTTGAAATAACTGATGAAGAAGCCGAAGGTATGAGAACCGTAGGGAATGTGGTTGAATACATCCAAAATAAGCTGAAAAAGCAGCAAAAATAGTATTTATACAAGATTTATATATTCTGAAGAGGATTATTAGTAATTTTATTGCTAAATTATTTGTTTACACTCAAAAATTGAGTACATTTAGTTCTAATGAGGGCAAAATATGATTGAACAGTCATGTGATCATTGCAGGGGAGCGCAATACGTTTTTGAATATTGGCTTGAAAAGCTTCTTGAGAAAAATAAAATTCATATGACTGATATTCCGCCTGAAATTTTTGAGAAAATTCCAATAGAATACCTCCAATATTGCCATTGTAACCCTCTTTTTATGCACCGAAGGTCGGCTTTTATGGACAACCCAAGTGTTAATTGTTTAGAGTGCAATGGAACAAGCTGGAGATTTAGTCTATTCGCGGAGGAAAAAGGTTTTCGTTGGCATAAAATTTCAAGCTCATCCTTTGAAGAACTAAAGAATCTTACCTGTGAATATTTTGAACGCTGTCCCTGTGGGCAGGATGAACAAGGGAAGAAACCTCCTGAAAAACGTAAGATCTTACAAACCCTCTCTGATCTGCTTAAAATTCCGCGTCTTGCTTTTAATCCATTCGTTTAAAAATGATTTAAGATCAGTATTTAATATTTAATCCTATAAGTATTTTATTTACCTGTATTTACGCCATTTGTATTCGTTTTTTTTGCTTTTGCTGAATTTGCTTGCCCAACATGGTCGTTCGGTGTTACTTTAGGGTGTTTTTACTTACGTTGAGTTACGTTTAAAGCCGTTTAGTGAAGATATCGGGGAACAGATGAATGAATATTATAGCCCGCAAGTTGAGCGCCTAGCCAAAACAAAAACCCAAAAAATTTCTCCTGACGAGTTTCTTACTACATATGAGCTAGTAACCCTTCTTAAGATTAGAGATAAAAAGGTGATTTACAACTTTATTCGAGAAGGCATGCCAGTGATTTTAATTGGAAAACAGTATCGGTTTATTAAAAACGAAGTAATTGATTTTCTCAAGCAAAGAAGTAAAGAGAAAATCAGACAGATGCGTGATAGTAGGAGAGGGGAATAATACACATAATGGCTCGGATTTTACTCATCGATGACGATCCACTTGTTATCAAGAGTTTAGAGAATCTTCTTGTGAAGCAGGGCTATGAAGTTGAGTGTGCCCGTAATGCTGTTGATGCAATTTCACTTGTTGCTGTCAAAGATTTTGACCTTGTAATCTCCGACATTCGGATGCCAGGTGAAAATGGAATCATTGCTATTGAAAAGATTAAGAAAATCTATAAGGAGAAACAAATTTTTTGTAGTTTTATGTTTATTTCAGGTTATGCCGAAGAGGATACTCCTGAACATGCAATCCGTTTAGGTGTTGATAAGTTTCTCTTTAAGCCTTTTGACAACGAAGAACTTCTTAAAAATATTACTGAAGAACTTGATCTTGTAGGGAAAGAAAGAGAGTTAAAAAAAGCGTCCTTTATAGCTCCAATTGTAGTCAGTAGACCCCAAAAACTTAAGATTGTAAGAAAACGTGCTGTTATCACAGGCATCGGAGCTGTTGCCCCTAATGGAATTGGCAAAGAAGCCTATTGGAATGGTTTAAGGGCGGGAAAGAATTGCGTCGATTGGATTACTCTTTTTGATGTTTCAACTTATCCGTCAAAGATGGCAGGAGAGGTCCGTAATTTTAACCCTTCTGATTTTATCAGTCAGCACAACGAGATTAAAAGAATGGGTCGGTCGTCCCATTTAGCGATAGCAGCGGCTAGATTAGCTCTTAGTGATTCTAAACTTAACAGCAATAGTTGTTCTGATTTGTCCGTCATTATCGGAAGTGCTACTGCTGGGATTGAGTATATTGTTCCAGAAGTTCGTGCTTTGGAAAGGGGTGGTCTGCGTAAGATGAGACCTTATCTTGGAATTGCAGGTTTCGGCGGATCTATATCGAGTGAAATATCTAGAGCAATAGGGGCACAAGCCTCTAGCCATACCATATCAACAGGTTGTACTTCTTCCACAGATGCCATGGGTTATGCGTTGCGTCAAATCCAATATGGATATGCTGAAGTCATAATAACAGGTGGGGCAGATGCCTGTGTTAACGACGGAATACTAGGATCGTTTTGCCAGATGGGTGCGGTATCAACTAGAAATCATGACCACAAAGGAGCTTCCCGGCCTTTTAATAAGGATCGCGACGGCTTTGTGATTGCGGAAGGCAGCTGGATCTTTACTTTGGAAGAGCTAGACCATGCGATAAAACGAAAGGCTAGGATTTACGGCGAGCTTATTGGTTATGGATCAACTTGTGATGCTTGGCACATGGCCAAACCTCATCCTTCAGGCGAACATACGGCGCGGGCAATTCAATTGGCTTTGGAAGATGCTGCTATAGAGCCAGCCCAAGTTGATATTTTTGAGGCTTATGGGAACGCAACACCGATTAATGATAGTTATGAAACGGCAGTTGTAAAATCTGTTTTTGGGAAACATGCATATAAACTCGTGATGCCTTCAACGAAATCTATGTTAGGACATCCGATTGGTGCAGCGGGCGGTCAGCAGGTCGCTGCCGCGCTGTTAGCTTTGAGTGAAGATTTTATTCATCCAACGATTAATTACGAAGTACCAGATCCGGAGTGCGACTTGGATTATGTTCCAAATCAGGGACGGCAGGGTAAATTTCATATTGCTGTATGCAATAGCCTTGCCTTTGGTGCCAAGAATGCAGCCATTGTTGTAAAAAAGTATAGCGAAAATCGATGAAAGAATGTTCCAGGATCAATGGATGATAATTAAATTAGGCGTCATTTTATTTTTTATTTGGACTGCTTTTGACCGAATTAAAAGTACCTTCAAAGGTGGGTCGTTTAATTCTGATCAATTGAGACTGTCCGAAAGACTTCACAGCTTGTTAATGATTACAATTTATACTTGCATTGCCCTGGACGGTTTTATCCTATTTCTTCGGTCTTCCCACCAAATTTCCATATTCTTAGTCATAGCAGGCGTTCTGCTTTATCTAACAGCTCGTTTCTTACGTAGTAGTACCATTAAAGCCTTGGGCGCGCAGTGGAACAATCATGCTTCGGCTAATAGTATTTCACATATTGTGACGTTTGGCGCATTTAGTTACACGCGTCATCCATATTATTCAGCCACATTTCTCGATTTAGTCGCTTACGCATTGGTTTTTGGGTCTGCGCGAACGGGAGCGTTGGCTCTTGTTATCTATCTACCTCTTTTACTCCACCGCCTATATGTCGAAGAAAAAAATCTTATGAGGAAGTTTCCGAAAGCTTATGAGGACTATAAGGCAAATGTTGGCATTTTATTCTCGTTCAGGAAATACTTTAAGGAAATCAGTCTGATAAAAGACAGTTCGCAATTATTTGATATCGTGAAGAAATTCGGTTTTCATCAATTGGTTAGAATCCGCAATATGAGTCAATCAGTATCCCGATATTCACGCGGCTACGCTGTTTCAAGGATTTCGGGGGCAATGATTGAGATCGGGATGATCGAAAGATTATTGCAAGACGGCAACGTCAACTTATTGAAATTTTCAAAGGAACAGAATTTGGATCTTAATACTTTAAAAATTATAAGCGATTATTTTTCTATTTTGGGAATTCTGAAAAAGCGACAATTTACATATTCCCTAACTCCTTATGGGGAAAAGTTGTTCCATGATTCTAAAGGAGCTCTTATGTTGCTTTATGCTTATATGCCTGTTTTTGAGGCTCTTCCTGAGATCATACGAAAGGAAAAAAAGTACGGGGTCAATATTTTCAGAAAAGATGAGTTTGTAGGACGGGGGAGTAATGAACTAGCCACGCTCTTACCATTTCCATACGCCAAGGATATCCTCGCACGAAATCATTTAAACCGGATTCTGGACATAGGATGTGGAGCTGGACAATTCTTAATTAGTTTTTGTCAAAACAACGGATTTAGCGGATACGGTATTGATATCTCCCCAGAAGTAATTGAAGTCGCCGTAAGGAATGCTCAGCAAAGCGGAGCTAGTTCGCGTGTGCAATTTAAGATCGGAGATGTTCATGATCTCGATAAGTTGAGAAAAACCCTGGATAAGGAAATCGATGTTATCACCTTTATGTTTGTACTCCATGAGTTTCTCGAACAAGGCAGAGAAGGTGTAGTGAGTATTCTTAAAGAAGTGAAGAAGAATTTTCCGTCTCAGCATGTATTGATTAGTGAAGTTTGTCGCTGGAGCGTTCCAGAGCTTATCGAAAATCCAGTACCTGTGGCTGAACATCATCTCTTCCACAAGCTTTCAAAGCAGGGATTGGCGACAGTAAAGGAATGGAAATCAATGTTCAATGAGGCAAATTTCAACTGTGTCGAGGAAAAAAGATTCGACCGGGCTGCTCAAGCGTATTTTCTTTTAAGACCGAGAACTTAGGATTATGAGTTCGGTTCAGCACTTTCATGTCTCTGCCATAATAACCGCAGTACTAAATGTCTCACTGGTTGTTTTAGTTCTCCGATTCGCACCTGTTGCCAATTTAAAACGGCGGTTTGTTTGGTATGGTTGCGCGATTAGTACGTGGAGTTTTTTTCTATTGTTGTTCTCGTCATCGCCTGTCAAAGAGCAATCTTATCTATTTTGTCAATTGTTACATGCCGCTTCTATTTTTATACCTTGCCTTTTTCTCCATTTTGTTTTTGCCTACCTTGGACACTTAAATCAACGTGAGAAAAAAATACTCATCTTCGTCTATCTCGTCAGCGCTGTTTTTTGGCTATCGGATCTCTTTTGGCCCCATTATTTTATAGCCAACGTTATTCCCAAACTTGGTTTTCATTACTTTATGAGTCCTGGTGTCCTTTATTATCCATGGACAGCCTGGTTTTTCTTAATTGTCATGTATGGTCACATTGTTTTGTTGAAAGGTGCGTTGGATACAGTTGGTTATATACGGAAACAGCGTTTATTTTTTCTCATAGGCAATTTCATAGGATACATGGGTGGCTTAGGCACTTTTTACCCGGTCTATAACATTACATATTTTCCTTATCCTTATGGAACATACGGCGTTGCGTTATTCAGTTTGGTTACAGCTTATACAATCATCAAGTTTCGTTTCATGGACATCGAAGTCATTATCAAGAGGACTTTGGTATTTGCTGGGATTGTCGCAGTTGCGGTAGGTGGGGTTTCACTGCCACTTCAATTGCTTGTTAGTCGATTTATTGAAATTCCATCGTTTTGGCTTGTAATTTCAAGCGTTGTCACGACCGTGTTAATTTACCGCCCTCTTGATCATCATCTTACTAACTTGACAGACCGCTTTCTGTTTCAAAAGAAATATGACTATCGGAAACTACTCAAAGACGCAGCCGCTGGAATTTCTCAAATCAAGAGCCTCAATCAACTTTTAAGTTTAGTGGTCCATTTTATGACGATGAGGATTCGGACACGAAATGCTTCTATGCTTCTGCATGACGAACAGAATAACTATTTTAGATCTGCTTTTACCCGAGGTTATCCTGTTGAGGGCTGGCTTAAATCAGGACATATTTTTAACGAGCAAGATCCTTTGATTGACTATTTGGAGCATGAACGTCAACCTATTGATATTGAGCGAGTCAAAGAATATATAGAAACGGGTGGTCCAAAGACAAAGAAAGGGCGTTTTGTAAGGCAATACGATTACAAGTTGATTAAAGTAAAGATGGATGAACTTCTTGCCGCTTGTTGTGTTCCGAGCTTTCTTGGAAACCGGCTTCTAGGCGTTCTTGTCTTAGGTGAGAAAAAATCAGGTGATGCTTACTCCGATGAGGATTTGGCGGTTCTTTTTACTATTGCTCAAGAATCTGCCATCGCAATTGAAAATGCTCGGCTTTATGATCAAGCAATAGAAAAGGCCAAAGAACTTGAAATTATAAATGAAAATTTAAATTCAGCGCAGACCAGTCTTCTACGTGCTCTTAGAGATACTGAAGAAGCAAACAAAAAGCTTCAAGAAACACAGGCGGCATTAATATCTGCCGAGAAAAAAGCCACAATGGTAGGTATGGCTCAAGCTATTGGACACGAAGTATACAACCCACTCGTTCCAATTAGCGGAAAAGCGCAGCATATCTATATGATTCATGTAAAAAAATATTATGATATTTTAAGTAAGTATCGTCAGGGAATGAAGGAAGAAGATGCTCGGATGATGGAAAAAACGATAAAAGAAACAGATGCCTATGCTCATGCTATTGTTAATAACGTTGACCGCGTGCACGGTGTTGTAAGATCTCTAACAGGCACATTGAAAGAAAGCAGTGGTGAAATGGGTCCTCTCAGCTTAGCTGTTTTATTTGAACGAGTGCTTCAAGTCTCTCGTTTTACAACCGGAGAAGAAAACTTGGCTGGTTGTGAAGTTAAAATGGATATAGCAGATAACCTTATGGTCAGAGGCAATCCAAATCAATTAGATGAGGTATTTCTCAACCTGGTTAAAAATGCTTACGAGGCAATGGGGCACAAAGAAGGTCGGAGGATTGACATTCGTATAAGAATTGATGCCGAAAACCATGACATGGCACGAATTGATTTTTCAGATAACGGCCCAGGAATACCCCCTGAAATTCTTCCAAAAATTTGGCAGCAAGGGTTTTCAACAAAACAGTTAAAAGATGATAGTATTGGGGCATCCGGTCAAGGACATGGCCTATTTGTTTGTAAACATATTATTGAGGGCTTTCATGGAGGGACTATCACAGTTACAAGTACTTTAGGTAAAGGAACCACGTTTATCATCAAATTACCAGTTGCCGAAGCGAAGGATTAACATTTATTATGAGTCCGGATATGACAGATATTTTAATTGTTGATGACGAAGAAGAAATATGCGAATACCTTTGCAAAACACTTGAAGTAATTGGTATCAAAGCAACATATTGTTTAACTGGCGAACAAGCACTTACACAAATTCATCAAAATAATTTTAAAATTTTCATTATTGATATGAAACTTCCAACGGCGATCACTGGAATGGAACTTATCAAAATCATTCGTGATAAGTTTCCCGAGTCTGTCATCGTAGGGATGTCTGCTTATATTGATCATAAATTAAAAGAAGATGCTTTACGTTGTGGCGCCAACAAATATTTTGAAAAACCAGACGATTTAGAAATGGAACGTTTTAGTGAAAAAATCAAGTTACTTCTTAATAGACGATAAAAATAAATTAGCTTAAAGCTGGCATTAATTAAGGGAGATCTCGTGAGCAAAGCAAGACATACAATACTTATTGTTGATGATGATCAAGAGATTATTAGTTTGCTCTCTGATCATTTTAAAAAAAGAAACTGCGAGACTATTACTACGGCTGATCCAACCACAGTAATCAATAAACTTATGAGTTTTTCAGTCAAGCTAATGTTGCTTGATCTTAAGATGACCAAAATTGATGGATTTCAGGTCCTTGATAGGATTAAGAAAGCCGGGCTCCCATTACCGCCAACCATTATCATTACAGGGTTTCTTGCAAAATATCAGGACAGATTGAGAAGTTATGGAATGGATCTCAAAGATGTTATAGCAAAGCCGTTTAAGTTTGAAGCTCTCGAAGATTGCATTAATCGAAAGCTTGGATCACAAATCATTACTTCTGAAGTTGGCAGCGAATATGAAAATGAGATTTATGAGAAAAATAGATGTCACATAGGCTTCATTGAAGACGAGGAAGATTTGGTCAGAGATCTCTCCATCTTTTTCAAAGAACGAAATTATCAAGTATCGTGTTTTACCGATGGCACATCTGCTTTAGAAAATCTCAAGAAGAATTCTGTGGATATCCTGTTCGTGGATATTAAGCTGCCAGGAACTCAAGGAGATCAAATTATTGCAGAGCTCAGTAAATTGCCAAAACATCCTTATATGATTCCTATTTCGGCAGATCCTCTCCAAGAAGATATGGAGAACAAACTAAAAGAGCTTGGTTGCCCTGATTTCATCGAAAAGCCATTTGATATTATCGAATTAATCGAGAGGGTAAAAACAATAGCAATTGAGAAAGGGCTTTTAGGTTAGAAGATAATTGGTGGATATGTGGCGATAATGGCTTTTGCAGGTTTTGTACCTGGGTTTGTGAAAATATAACCCAAACTCCCGTCAAAATAAACACTTTCTCCCTCTTTTAAGAATGTTTTTCTATTTTTTCCAACTTCAATAAGCAGTTCGCCATCCTCAATAGAAACAGCAATCATTGCATTGTCATTTCGTTTCCATGTCGTGCGCCTAATTCCACCCTTGGGTTCAATATAAGTTTCTGAGATCTGAAATACGTTATCTGTACCGGGTAGTAAAGCAGATTTCATCCGGACACCTAAGTAATGCCGATAGTCAATCAGAGCCCGGTCATGGGCAGTTGCAATCTGGAAATATCCTTCGTCCTTACCTTCAGCTAGTTCTAAAAAGCGTGCCAGCGGCATTTTGAGTGAGCGGGTAATCTGATCGATCTTATTCCAGTAAATTACCTGTTCCGGTTCTGTTGTTGATTCAAGGTATTGAAGGCTTTTTTCGTGCAGACCGGTCAGGTGAGAAAGTTCTCGATAGGTTAAAAGTTTGTCGTTCCAGTCTGAATAAAGGTATCTGATTTGATTAATGGCTCTTCCAATTGAAATGCTAGGAGAGATAGATTTTTGCTTAGAATTATCTTTTATAGACGGAGAAGCCGTAAGAGCAAATGCAAGGTAAAATTTCAACGAGTTATCTGAATCTAGATTTGTAAATTTATGTATTTTATCGCCTCGTAAACGGAAGCATTGATTGCCATAAATTGAGAACGTTTCAGGTTTTGCATCATAAGTGATTCCCAGGCTGCCTCTTTGGACAAAACCTGCCACTTGATTTGGATACTTAATCTTCAGATCTGAGATTTCTTTGCCAGGGTCTATTTCTATCGATGCAAAGCAGAAATGGGAAGGAGCGACTAAAGGAGGCGATGAAAAATTAACGGAAAATCCTTCGTAACTAAGAGCCTTTTTTTTGAACCATTTTTCTTCCTCTTTCGCTCGATTTTTATTTTCAGATGCTGGTTCATCCGTTTTTAAAACGAAGAAATTGCCTGGAAACCATTCCTTAGATTCAAAAATGATTTCTGATGCATTAATCCGCAGAACCTTTGCTATCGCTTCAAGGTTCGATTGATTGGTAAAAGAAGCATAGCCATTTTCAAGACTCCTCAGCGCTGTGAGTTTTATTTTTGCATTTCGGGCAAGTTCCTCTTGAGGCATTCCCATCCGCAGACGAATATGTTTGATTGCGAGTCCCAGATCAACATTTAATTTATCGGGAAACTCTTGATAGTGTGATTTAGCGTCTTTTAGGAAGCGTTCATACATATTTCACTCACTTTTGGAAATAGTCCTTTTCTCCTAAACTCATATATTACACGGTCTTAATTTAAACTTCAATAGTTCTTTATTATATCTATAAAAAAATATAAGGATACAGATTTGACACTTGAGCATCCATCAGTTATCGTTGCCATATGATAATAAGAGTTATAGAAATGAGGGAAAAGAAGATGAATATTAAACATCAATTATTCTTTAATAAAGATATATCAAAGTATACACCTTTTGCCATTCCCTGTAATTCAAAAAACGATCTTAAGTCAGACATTAACGAGAATATCCGGATTTCCCAAGAGCAGCATCATGCTATGCATGTTTTAACTTTTCTTTATTTTCTGACTTATCGAACACTTAATGGGGAAAGGATAAGAAGGAGAATTTTGGGAAGGATTATTCATCATTTAATGGATTTAAGAGAATTTCTTGACGATGGCGCTTTGAACGATCAGGCAAATATTCTTCTTGAAAGCATTCAGAAAGAATATGACAACTCTCTCTCATATATCGTCGGAAGAATTCATAAGGGAATAAGGGTTGCCGCAAGGGCATTTAATCATCGTAAAAAAAAGCAATTTACTTCGATTGTATCTACAATTTTGATTAAGTGTTCAGAACATGAGCAAAATCCAAAAATCTGTATGTATCCATGGCTCCTTGAAAATCAAGATAAGATATTGAAATTTGCGCAACATTATGGACGTGAACAAATATTTAACAAACTAATTCCTTTACTAAAACCAGGAACGGTCAAAACCGTTTAAAGAGGAGATCGAATGAGTCTGCTAAACAGAACGAGAAAGAGAAATAAGATAGTTTGGAACGTTAAAAAATACTATCGGTGGTTTAAGCTCTATAAAGAGCGCGTCCGGTTAACAGAAATAGAAATTGATGGCGAACTTCAAGCTTGTTGAACCCTTGCAAGAAACAGTTTCATTATTTTAAGCTCTTTCTAATTATTAATGAGGCGATCGTTGGTTAAGGGTCATTTTCCGGGCGGAATTTGAGCCCTTAATCATCGCCTTACTGAAATAATAAGAATTATAAGTTATAAATTTTAAAATTCCGCCCAATAAATTCCGCCCCGGAAAGCGCAATCCTCAGTTTGAGGATAATTCAAAACGCTTTCTTTAATTGGTTCACTCATGAACAGGACGGAATTGTGTTTTAGAAGAACTGTCGCACTTATTCTTATCTTTACTTTTACTTCTTTAGAGATACTTCCACTAGGTTGGTCTCAGACAGTTGCGCCAACAGTTGAAGTTCAAAATCGAGCTCCTGAAAAAGCTCCCTCTCAAATAGTCAGCGAGCCCGTTTCTCAAGGGCCTTCCCAAGATTCAATTGAATTTCTTCAAAACGATTCTCCCCTTAAAGCAGCAGCAGATGACAAGATCGAGCTTGTCAAGAACCCATCAGAAGGTGTTGAGCCGGAAGATGTCAACCAAGCTTACGAATATGAGCGCTATGATTTCGAAGATGCCGCTGATCTCCTGCGGCCTGAATATGCAACAGCTGTCATTGTTAAAGAATTAAGGGAAGAGGATTTAAAAGCCTTACTTGACCTGCCACTCGAAACAGGCATCTTAGTTTTGCACGGTGAAATTGTGCTTTTTACATCAGGCAGTCAGGATGAGATCGGAGTGCTTCCAGCCGTTAAAGAACTCGTCCAAAAAGCTTCCTTTATGTCTCACACTCATCCGCATGCTTTTTCTGAAGAAGGTCCTACAAGCACAGATTTGGCTGAAGCTGTCTTAGCTTCGAGTGAAGAATATGTCATTAGCCGTAAAGGAGTTTACGCCTATAACCATGATGGAGTTTTATATGACGGAGAACCTCATTCCTTTGATTGGTATCTTGAGAAACTAAACGACGCACTTAAAGCTTCAAAGTCAGAAATGAATCAAGTTGAAGCACGAGCTGATCTCAATCAATTCATCTCTGAACAAGACCGTTATAACTCGGCCACCGAGGACGAAAAAGAAATCTTAAGAAGAGGAGGAACCTGGACTTATAACCCAGGGGTACTGACCGCTTATCTTAAAAAGCTTTCAGGTACGACTTATTCTTCTGTCATAGCGGGTTCAAGTGCTGGAACGACCTATTCTTTTAATTCAACCACAAGCCAATATAACCTTGGTTACAGTGTTCCGAACGCAAGCGATTTATCCGGCATTAGGATTTCATTCGACAATCCAGGAACGACCACTACCGTTGAGACCAAAAACCTCTCGACTTACAACTACATTATTTTGGGTCTGATTGGGCCTAATGCGACTGTGCGGATGGATGTCGTTGATATTAACGGTATCCGGGATTCTTTTACGCTTACGGATATTTCAAGTACTGTCGAACGCTTCTGGCAAATCAATGTTTCCGCGATTGCTTCAGTAGACAAATCAAAAATCAAGTCCTTCGAATTTTATGTTTATCAATCCAATACGACTTCGACTACCCGAACAGGGACTCTTTCGATTCACTTAGATGAGTATGATATGACGCCGCCTGCGAAACCCGTGATTACTTCAACGATTCCGGTGGCAACTGCTTCTAGCTCTCTTGTAGTTTCCGGTACAAAAACCTCAGACTCGGTCATTTTAATTACAGGCTCCTATTCATCTTTAACTTATCCGACTTCTACCACTTGGTCCGCAAATCTTACACTTCCATCAGAAGGAAATAATTTATTTACGATAACCGCAAGAAATCCACTCGGAGTCCAGAGCTTACCTGTGAGTTTGACGATCCTGAAAGATACGGCTCCACCGACTGGCTCCATCAATATCGAATCAGGGTCAACAATCACTTCTTCTCAAACAGTTACTCTTAATCTTTCGGCTGCTGATACTGGGTCCGGCGTAAATAAAATGAGTTTTTCAACAGATAATGTTATTTGGAGCGCTCAGGAAAATTATTCTGCGTCAAAATCTTTTATACTTCCGCCGGGCGACGGACTTAAAACCGTATACGTTAAATATTTTGATAAGGCTGGGAATGCGAGTAGCGTTTATTCAAAGTCAATTACACTTCGGACAGCTGCTTTTCAAGAAGCAAGCGGCCTCGTTGTCATTGATGCTGAACACTCCCATGAAAATATCTCAAGGAGCTCCAGAACCTGGCAGTTTCAAAAGACAACTACCGGGTATTCAGGTGAAGGTTATTACTTTGTCGGTCCTGATTCAGGAACTACCATTGATACCGGTTACGCAACAACTTCCCCGGAACTCAAATATCAAATTAATTTCCAGACGACCGGCACCTATTACGTTTGGGTTAGAACGTGGGCACCGAGCGACGCCAGTAATTCCGTCCATATAGGTTTAGACGGAACCTCGCCTAGTACTTCTGACAGGATTCAGACCCTCACTTATAACTCTTATGTTTGGACCAAAGATACAAGTGATCTGGTGCGAGCCTCAATCAATGTGACCACAACAGGAAACCATACCTTAAATCTTTGGATGAGAGAAGATGGTGTGCGGGTTGATAAGATCATTTTGACCAAAGACTCTGCTTACATTCCCTCGGGTATTGGAGCAATTGAGAGTGCACGAGTTATTTTAGTAAGTCAGCCGACCGTTAACACTGTCCCTACTTTTACAAATCAAACAACTTTAAGTTTTAGCGGAACGAAACCAGCAAATACATCCATTTGGGTCAATGGTGTCCAAAAAATAGCTTTGAGCTCATCCACATCATGGTCTTATACAGAAACTTTAGTAGGAGACGGGCTTAAATCCTTTTCGATTGTCGCAAAAGATTCTCTCGGAAATCAAAGTAATGTTGTGAGCCGGTCAACAACACTTGATACGACTATCCCCACTGGCGCAATCAACATCAATTCCGGCGCTCTTTACGCTCTTTCAACCACGGTTACTTTAAATCTTTCAGCCGCTGACACCGGATCGGGAATTGATAAGATGAGTTTTTCAACCAATAACTCTACATGGACTACGGCTGAAGCCTATGCCGCTTCCAAATCCTTTACGCTACCCATAGGGGATGGAGTAAAAACTATTTATGTGAAATTTTATGATAAGGCAGGCAATCTCAGCGCCGTATATTCGAAGTCTATTACCCTTGATACGCTTCCTCCAACCGGAACCATTCAAGTCAATAACGGTGCAACAGCAGTTAAATCCACAGCAGTGACCTTAAATCTATCTGCAACAGATGCAAGCGGTATCTCCCAAATGAGTTTTTCATCAGACAATATTACTTATACAACTCCTCAAACTTATGGGGCGAATAAATCATGGACTTTTTCAACCGGGGACGGAAATAAAACTGTTTATGTGAAGTTCCTTGATAAATCAGGCAGGTGGTCAACGCCGATTTCAGTCACAGTTCTTTTGGATACAGTATTGCCGACAGGAACTATTAATATCAATTCCGGAGCTGCATACACCAATTCCACCACGGTGACCCTGAACCTCTCAGGAATAGATGCAGCTTCGGGAATTGATAAGATGAGTTTTTCAACCAACAACTCCACCTGGACCGCACTTGAAGTCTACGCCACATCAAAGTCATTTACACTCCCGACCGGTGACGGATCGAAGACTGTCTATGTGAAGTTTTATGACCGAGCGGGAAATCAAAGCAGCGTTTATTCAAAGTCTATTTCACTTGATACGGTTATTCCAACCGGTTCAATCAAAATTAATAATGATGCAGGCTCGACCAGTTCAGTCAATGTCACTTTAAACCTAAGCGGCTCTGATACCGGAAGCGGTCTTAACCAAATGAGGTTTTCACCTGACGCCGGAATTACTTGGACCAATTGGGAAGTATTTGCCACAACTAAATCATTTACCCTTCCATCTGGGGACGGGGTTAAAGAGATACGCTTTCAGCTTCAAGATAGGGCGCTCAATACTGCAACATTTTCTGACACGATTACACTGAGCGCAGCCACTGCCCCCACCGTTGTTTTTACTTCTTCACAAACAGCGACTAATCCAAATTATACGCTTACCTATACAGTTGATGGCGTTCCTTATTCTGAAACTTGGAAGCTAGCCGCCGGTGTTAATCAGCTCATGGTTCAAACATCCGTCCCGGGAAGGGCACCCGCTTATGCCAAACTGAATGTTACATTAAGTCAAACCGATCCGGTCGTTCCTTCGATGCCCTCTGTCCCAGTACTTGCCTCAAATCTTGTTTCTGTTACCACTCAGGACGGCCTTATTTTGAAATATGATCAGGGAGCTTTGGTTGCGGTTGAAAAGCCGGATGAATATCAACTTTATTCCCCCTCAATCGACACGAACGGAAATTTAACCGGAGGTCTGCTTGTATTTAATTCAGGAGATAAACTCCTTTATCAAAATTCAGCTCCGATTTATGAAATCTCGATAGCAGGTGAGAAAACCTATTACTATCCGGATGGAACCGTAAGAGCCTTTGAGACCTCTACGGGGCAGAAAACAAGATTTGCTTACCGGCTTGATAGTTTGGGAACGACCGTCAGTATTTTAAGTCTTGAAGACATTGGAACAAGTCTTGGAAGCAGCCTGTATGAAGCCAACGGAAAAGTGGATTGGATTTTAACAGCAGACGGGACCGATATCCGGTATGAGAGCGGTATCTTAAAACAATATAAAGATAGTTCCGGAAACCGTTTTGATTTTGTTATTACGCAAACCGCATCCGGCTACCGTTCTGAACTCACTTGGGTGACTCCGTCAGGTCAGACAAATCCTATCTCCTATACTCAAATTCAGACTCAGCTTGCAAGTTATCCAACTATAAAGCAAACGCTTGAGCAAAAACTTGCCAAATTAATTCTTTATGACGCTCAGGGAAAAATACTCGAGTTTGATTCAGGGCTCGGTGAAGTCCTGACACTCCAAAATCAGCTTCCAATTTCTTTACGCGACAAACTCGGAGTCTTAACCGTGATCGGCACTCAAGTGAGTGCGAGCGGAGCTCTGGAATCGATTAGCCTTGATGAAGCGTCAAATCCCGATCAAACATTTGATTCCGAAGGAAATCTCAAGTCCGTTCGCTTAAGCGACGGATCAGTTCTTCAAGTGAGTTCGCTTAAAGTAAATGAAATCGTTACTTCAGATGGAAGTGTCTTAAGCAGTCTTGTTTGGAATGGAAGCTCACTTACGGGATTTATCAGAACAAAACTTGATGGAACCAAAGAGGTTTATCAAAATTCTGCCTTGATTCGCAGGGAAGAGTCTAGCGGCGTGATTACGAACTTCATCCGGCTCGGTGGAATCGATCAGCCGGATACGGTGACCACTGCTGACGGCAGGACTTATAAGTTTATTGAGTACCGGAATGAATTAGGTTTAAACGAGCGTTTAAGTGATCTTAAATCTATGGATCTTCCGGATGGATCACGAATTGAGTTTGAAGCGGGAAAACCGATTCGCTATATCCAGCATAAAGAAGTTATATTGGATCCTTATGAAGTTCCCGCGCTTCCCGCAGGTGAGTCTTATGTTCCTTCGCTTCAACTCGCTGATGCTGAACTCCGCTCAGTTACGATTGATTCAAGTGCAACCATTTTATCAGGTGAGATTCTTTTCAGAGACGGCACCCAATATTTTATAAAAGATGGTGTCCTCCTAAAACAAGTCACTCCCGACGGGCGGGTCCTTGAGACTTTAAATCAAAGCCTTCCTCCATTTGTCAAACCAGCTCCCATTCTTCCTGATGCTTTAAATACAGCAGAAGTGACTTACCGGAATCAGGCAGTGGATAGCCAGCTTGCGTTCTTTGTAAACGGCGTCGGAATCGAACCTAACAGCGGAATGCCGCTTGATAATTATAAAGGAACAACTCCTTCTAATTACTCGCAGGCAACACTTGTGGGTTTCTGGGCTGAGATTTTATCCACGATTGCCAGAAATGATTACACCACCACAACAATGACTCAGCTTCAAGCCTTTCAAAAATTAAGTGCGCTGCTTACAGAATTCCAAAAAGTTCAGCAGCAGGCCGGATGGAACGGCATGGTTGCTTTCTTTAAAATTGAACGGGTCCAAGAGCCCATCCTTGATTCATTTGGCAACCCCACAGGATCTTATCAATGGGTCAATAAATACACCCGCCAGTTTGATACGGTGGGCTTGGGAGACAATCTTAATTTATCCTTAAGCCTTGCTACCGTAATCGGGGCTTTATCTAATATTAGTCTCAGTTCCACGCTCAACACATACCGAAATCAAATCATTTCATCGGCCAATCAAATCTTAACGGCTCAAGATCAGGGCTACAGCAACTTTTTTGATCCAACTACCAACAGGTTCCGGATGGGCTATCAATTTATTGGCTCAAGCGGACAATATGTCGGTTACATGGACCGTGTCTTTAATGAATTCCGTCCGGGTCTTATTTGGCTCGCAAGCCGGAATCCAAGCTATAAAGTGGCTGTTGATAATTTAGACGTTACGGTGAGGTCTTATACAACCACTGACGGAAAACAAATTGATAATGCGGTTCCTTTTGATGGAAACGCGTTTCAAATGTTCTGGCCGCTTATTCATGTGGATGAGACGAAATATCAAGAGTTTGATGTTGCACTTAAGAATTTCCTTTATGCCCAATCAGAATATGTCAGTCAAAACAATATTCCGGGACTGATTTCAGCAGGAGACAGCATTGGATCTGGCTATAACGGGAAAATGGGTGTGCCTGCGCTTGCCGAAACGGATGATCCGCTTCAGACCAATGTGGGCTCTATATACGGAACTGCTTCAGCATTTCCGCTTGCTCCTCATTATGCGCTTCAATTTTTAAAAAACTTGGAAACTCTTTTTCCAGGGATCAAAACTACCAAAGGTTATATAGATGCGCTTAAACTAGGAACGCCTACCATTGTGAACGGAAATACAGTTCAGAATCCAATTTACTCTCAAGATTTCTACGGAGTCGATCAAGCATCTTTTATCCTGTCACTTTTAAATAAAAGCCAAAGTTATTTTTCAAATTATCTTACAAATTCAGGGCTCGCAAGCGGCTTTGATTCACTTTATCAGGCAATGAGTTTTGGTCTTAATCCTGCGGCAGTTAACAACCAAGCGCCTCCAAGTTTTGGATCTACTGTTCCAGCTCTCTACACGGGAAGTAATCAAACACCAGACGGCCGCTCAAATGATTTAACTAAACAACCTGCCTTTATATCAACTTTGATTGATAACGATTTCGGCGAAGGCCATTTATTTAATTATCTGAATCCAGACGGGAAGTTTCATCATTCAGAAATTGAGTTTGGCGAAGGTGTTAATTTACGAAGAATGAATTTAGGAGAGTATCTCCTGCTTCCGGGCCGCTCCGATACCGCCAAATCTCTTCTTGAAGGTTTCACACTCGACTTCCTTAATAGCGCAACTTCACAAGGCGCTTTTTATACCGAAAATAATGGCTACGCCAATGCAGTCTTAACTACTGATCCGGAAATCGGGGAAGTCAGGCACGTTGAATTTGATCTTAAGAATGTAACCGCTCCGGTTGGTCTTTGGGCGCAATATTCACCAACTCTTGATTTATCCAAATATGACTTTCTTTCCATTCCGGTTCGTCTGGGACCCGATGCCCCTGATGGCGTCGGAATTAAAATTGAATTAAAAGGACTCGGTGAGATTTTCGTAACTGGGCCGTTAGATAGAGGCTGGCAGTACTTTCAAATTCCGGTTGCAAAACCGACTGGACTCCTTCGCGAAATTGCAATTTCCATTCACAACCCGAATGGTCCGGCAGCCGGGGATCTTTATTTGGGACCTCTTTCCGCATTCAAAGTCAGAACCACCTCTCAAATTGATTGGGTAACGACTCTCGGAAAGACGGATACAGAAATGAGGAATCTCTTGATATCTAAAGTCATGACTCAAAACGGAGGAGGCGGTTTGGTCCAGAGGGACCAAGTGCTCCGGAACTTTACAATCGATTCTGACGGGAAATTAATAGACGGTATTCTCGACCTTGCGGACGGCAGCACTCAATATTTTAAGCGCAGCAAGCTTACCAAATGGGTGTTTAGGAATGGCAGAACAGTTCTATTTGAAAACGGTCTTGCTTCCTTCATCATGGATCTTGCCCATGGAACGCTTGAAGAAGGCCGCTTCTATTATGATCAGAGTTTTAACGGTGATATCCGCTCGTTTATCGTTCAAGATAATTTTGGAAAAAGAGTGTTTGGCTCCGACGGTCTCCTTCAAACGATGGTACTGGCCGGTCAGATCATTAATTTCAAAAACGGCCTAATCGATTCCATCATTACTCCCACTGGAACCTTAACGAATCTTATCTTCGCCGATGATCAAAGTTTAATTAAAGCCCATGTCCGGTTAAATGACGGCCGTGAGTTTGATATTGACCAGACGGGTGAGCAAGTCGTTGACAAGGGAAATGGAACTAAAGTCCATTACTTAGGCTCCCGCATTACATCCATTGAAACGACCCAAAACGGTCGAACTGATTTTACGTACCGCACAGATGCGGCAGGTGAGATCACGGGAGTGGATGCCATATTTAATGAAACGGTGATTGATCCCATTACACTTGTCTCCAGCATTGTCACACGAACCATGTCTTTATTTGAATATATCCAGCGCCCTGAAAGAAGCCTTGAGAAGGCAGAAATTGTCACGACAGCTTCATTAATACCCATCTCATCCATTGGCGGTTTCAGTGTTGGGACTCTTCCTTCGGGTGAAATCACACACGGAGTCCCACAAGGCGGATATTTAACGGGAAGTACAACCCCATGCGCAAGCCCCGCTTGTTACCGGTTTAAATACAATACGACTACTGGGGCAACCTTGGGAGTCTCATTCACGCATACTCAGGCGGCTACCATTAGTGACTTTGACTTTCTTCTCATTACGCTTTCCCAAGACCCATCGATGACCTGGAATCAGGATTTTAATGTGAAGCTTAAAACATCAAGCCTGAATACTCTTTACACCTTTCTCATGAGTAATGTCCCAGCTCAATCCAAAACGTATGAGTTTTCACTCGCCGGAAAATCAGGTACTGAAGGTCAAATTACACTTGAAGCCGTGCGGGAATCAGCCGGTGTGTCAAAGACAGGGACGATTTACATCCAAGATATTGCTTACGCCTCGGTTAAAACGCTTGATCATCCCATTTGGGAAGATGAAACAGGACTTTCCAGATCTCAGTCTCAGAAGATCAGGATTGAATCCGGAATCCTGACACAAGTAGGGCGTGAAATTGCTCAAGGGACTCCGCTTCTCTATAGCGAACTCATTCCTTTTCTTGATCTTCCCACGCGGCTTATCTATTCAGATCTTAATTCAACTGATCTGAATCAATTAGTTAATTTTAGACGCTTTGACGGAGCCGAAGTAACACTGAGCGGCCAAAATGTGACAAAAGTAATTCTGCCGGACGGGACGATTAATGAATATTCCGGGACAGTTAATGCGGCTCAAAGTGTGCTTCGGGATCAACCGTCAAGTGTGGAGGAAAATGGTCTTGAGTACCATTATGGGGCTTTAAGAAAAACGACTCAGCCGGATGGGCATGAACTAACGTTCACTTATGAATTTGATACGGACGGAAAAGAAATCACCGTCGTAAAAGATTCGGTAACAGGGGATATCCGCCGCTTTAAAGAAGGAAAATTAATCAGTTCAAACACAACTGATCTGCTTGAGACGCACTTTGGCTACGAAGCTGGCAACCTCGCAAGTTCAGAGCTGCTTTATAAGAATCGGGTGCTCGACAGTACGCGCTACCATTTCATCAATGATGAAACTCATGTGACCGATGAACGCGGAACCACTTGGTACTATGACGCAAACGGCAATCTGATTAAACATCTCACCAAAGATGGATACCTTTTTGAATATCTAGACTACACCCAAAGTCTCGGCTCTCAGGTTTTAATCAACCCAACTGATTATAAGAACACAATTTTCACTGCCACTGATTTAAAAGCCATCCGGCTTAAAGGATATGAAAGTTCAGATGGGTCACAGCTCATTTTTAATGATGAAGAGCTGGGTGAAGTAAAGCTGATTAATGGCGATCAAGCCGTTAATCTCGATTTTGACTCACTTGGCCGAATCCGCACGGGACAGATTCAGTTATCAACCGGCATTGTGATTTCAATTGAAGACTATCTTCCGGTCTCAGGAAGAAAAGCAGACGGCTCAGTCTTTAATATTTTGTTTCCGGCATCTTCATCCCGCGAGATTTTATTTAAAGAAGATGGAAGCTTTGACAGTTTCAAAGTCGAACTCGATGGAAAGATTTATTATTACGACATTGAAGGAAAGTTAATCAAAGCTTCTTTTCCTGAATCAAAAACTTATGATTTTACTTATCTTAGAAACTTAAGCGGCGTCATTACCGGCTATCAGGTGCTTGAGAGTGCGCCTATTCTTTTCAGAGGAATTCCTTATCCTAAAGCAGTCACTCTTAAATCAGAAGGAAGCGGTGCTACAAGAAAGCTTTCATTTGTAGATGGTACCAGCGAGCTTGCTTTACGAAATGGATCCGGCTTTGTCGCCTCTATCTTTAATGAATCAATCGGTGCTTGGGACACTTTAACAGGCACATTTAGCTCATCGGCAGACCGGTTTGCTCTAAAGAATTTTCTGAATGGAGTCAGGCAAGGTGATTATCTCGCAGTTCTTATTTCAGATTCCGCCTTAGGAACAGCCGGGACAACGACCGAACGAAATGAAATCTTTACACTTCTTGAAAGTATGGGTTCAGGAAAAATCAGGGAAGCGGCTACAACAAGTAAAGACTGGTCCTTTTTTGGAATGAAAGGCTTGAGTTTAGGAGAAGGTGCTGAGGAACTGAAAACGCTTGGCTCTGTCGGAACTTCATCTAGCGTCAAGCAAGTTCAGACGACTTATTCGGTTTCACCCGGTGTCGTGTTTAATTCTGTCCCGGTGTTTCTGAATACCCCTGTTTTTGAAATGAACGCATTCATCAGTTTCCTTTCAAGATACAAAAATTATCAGCCCGATTATGAAGTCCAGGCTCTCTCTGTCTACAACTCAAAAGACGAGCTCGTCTATTCAGAGCGTTTAGACGGCATCAGGACTTATTACGAAAACGGCCTTGCCCGCGAAACATTCGATGAATCAGGAGAACTTCTTTATGTCTATCAATATGACTCTGAAGGAAGACAAAACCAAATCCAGATTATAAAAGCCGAAGCAGATTTTAATCAAAACATGGCCGAAATCAGGGCCAAAATTGAAGAAGAAAAATTCAACGCTCTTTATCAGCTTGCCTGGAGAGATGAAGCAGCAAGACTCCAAATTAAAGAACAAGTTGAATCAGGCCTTCAAGCGATTGACGACGGGATTAGCCAATTAGAGGGACAAAGGTACCAAGAAGTTGAAGTCTGTAAGCGGAAATGGCTCTTCTTTAAAAGCTGCCACATGGAACGGGTGGAAGTTCAGGGGGTCGTGAATGCGATTAATGATCTCCATAATCAAAAATCAAGCCTTCTTCAAACCCAGGAGCGTGAACTCGCCAAAATCGGAACAGAGATTGAAGCAAAACGCCTTGAAGTGGAATCCCAAGCAAGCAGTCAAATGACTCAGCTTGCAGAAGAAGAGCGTAAGTTTAAAGAAAATGTGATCCATCAGGAAATGGATCCGATTATCATTAATTTCTACCGGGATATTTTAGGCCGCGATCCATCAACAGCAGAAATTGACAGCTGGATTAATACGTATCGTACAGCCGGTGTCATTGATACAGTTAATCTTGTGAATACATTAACTCTCTCATCAGAACGCACAAGCGCACTTAATCAAAAACAAACCATCATTAATTCTGTCGAAACTTTTCTTACCAATTATCTGGCTCAGACGACGGATGCCGGAAGACAGACTCTACTAACCCAACTCGGCCTTAATCTTTCTGAAACCGTGAGTCTCGATCAAATCGAGGTTACGGCAATTTTGGACTGGCTCAAAAGCCGCGACCTCCACTTCGGTCAATCCGCATTTCTTTCCTTAAAAGAAATGCTCGCCTCACGCGGCAAGACAGTTGCGACTGATGTAATTGGAAAAGAATCCATTTTAATTGATATCTTAACCGGGACGATTAATAAGTTCACGGAAGGGGATCTTCTGATCTCTGTTTTTGCCCTCTCAAAAACAGCCAAGATTCATACCGAAAGCTTCTCTAATGTTAAATACACCTTTGATGATCTTAAAGCACTTTATTTAAGTGTTTGTCCTGTACCAACAAATCCGTGTTCATTAAGAGTCATTGCTCATATCGGGGAAGACCACTTTGTCATCATCACAAAAGTAACAGATACGGAAGTTAGTTACCGTGAGACAACTAAAGGCGTAACCGGTGAAGAGCAGACGGTTGCCAAAGCCGAGTTTCTTAAGGTATGGCAAGGCTATCTTGTGGTCTCTGATCAGTATGCAGTTCAAACTAAAAAGATCACTGATCAAGAAGCTCAAAAGATAAAAGGCGCATTCCTGCCGCTTATTTTCCTGGCTCTCGGCGCTCTCATTTTAAAAGCAGCCGCAGTGGTTTATGCCATAGTGACCTTTGTGGTCAGCACGGTCATGGCGGTTGTGGCCACGGTACTAAACGTCATTGTCAATACCATCAGTTTCGTCTTTGCCAAGATCGCAGAAGGCATCACTTTGATTGCAAAAGGCTTCTTTAATTTAAGCAAGCTCCTTTATCAAGGGATTAAATTTACCGGCCGTTTCTTGATGAAGGGCTTTCAGTTCTTAAAAGAAGGTTTCTCGAACGGTCTTGAACGGCTCGGAAGCGGGATCTCTAAATTGAAGAGCTTCCTCTTAAAGCCAACGGGTAAACCCTTCGTAGATGCATTGGGTCATAACATTTTGGATGCACAAGGAAATATTTTAAGGCACTTTAGTTTCCAGCAAGTTGTCGCAAGGAATCTGGTTGCAGCGACTATTAATTACGGCGCCTCTAAAGGGCTTGAAGGATTAGGACTTAATCTAACTTTATCTCGTCTTGCCGGAGCCTTTGTTGGAGCCGGATTCTTAGGAATAGGTTCCGCTGCTTCCAGTTTCTTCAAATCCGGAGTCCAGGGGCTCCTTCTTCAAGGGGTATCAGAAATGGGACTGAAACTAAATTTGCCCCCGCCAATTACAGGAGCAATTTCTCTTATTACAGGCGCTGCATTAACTTCATATTTCGATTCATCCCTTACCCTTAGACAAACAATCACTCAAGTTGCCCCAAAAGTTGTTTCCAAACTCACTCTTGGTGGAATAGATCTTCTCGGAAGATCTCTAGGAATTGACGCCCGCGTAATGAGTTTAATTGGGCTTCCACTTTCAGCAACGATCGGTGGATTAGTCGGAAATCTTGTCAATCCGAATGGAGGTGGTGGACCGGGAGGGATATGGAACACTCTTAAAAACGGTTTGAGCCAGAATCCATTAAACATTGGTATCGGATTTGGCGAAACTTCGATACTTAGATCCATCACAAGCGGAAGTCTTCTTTCTTCGGTCGATAGTGCAATAGGTCAAGACGGTCTGTTCCAAAGCTTCTTCAATCTTGCCAGGTCACTCGTTTTAAGTCCAATTAATTTAATCGGAAATATAGTTTCAAATATCAAATCGTTCGCTTCTGTGATTCAAGAGAAAGGTTTCGGTGAAGCTCTTGAATCAGTTGCATCGAATATCTTTGGTCATCAAACGCTAGAGACAATTTTTAATGCCGGAGGCCTTAGCTCTTTCCTGAGCCAAGTTAAAACCTCAATTCTTCTTCCAACGGGTACTCTCGCTCAAGAACTTAAACTCAGCGGTGTTGCGAGCCTCTTCTTCGATCTTGCCGGAAATTTTATTGGAATATTAGAAAACGGTGTTTACCGCATCGGCGAGTTTGCGATTGACGCAGTTGGAAAGATTGGTCTTACGGCCGGAAAAATCTATTCAACACTATTTGGTCATACTTTTGAAGGAAACGTTCAAGACGGAACATTATCAACATTCAAAGGTGTGGTTGACGGTGTTGTCATCGAGGGTGAAGGTGGGGATATCAATATCCCGGGGCCGATTGACAACGAACCCAAAGGAAGCATTCTAGGAGATTTCTTTACAGGCATTCTTAAGGTTGCTGCTGGCCTAGCTCCCGCACTCGTTTTTGCATTTGAAAACGGATTGTTAGAGAGAATTTTAACCGGACCTAACGCAGAAGCATCTGAAATATTGCCGCTTCCTTTAGGTTTACCAGGTACGCCTATAAATTTAGCAAATCTTTTGCTTCAATCGTTGTTAAGAGAGGGCAGTTTAACTTCAACACAGGTACAACAGGTAAAAGATAATTTTACATGGCTAGCACATTACACTGATGCCGATGGATTTGAGGATATCGGCCGAACCCAAGTTATTGAGGCAGGTAATGATGGAGCGTTTTTCTCAAAAGAAATACCGACGACCGACTCTCCTGAATTGCTAGGCGGCGCAAGAAGAGAGATTGCAATGAGTCTTCAGCTTGCTTATAGGAATAGCGATCACATTAATCCAGAGAAAGCGGCCTATTTCTTTGTTGTCGACTCCGAGGATTTTGGTACTCCCATTAGAACGGGACCAGTTGCAAGAACGTCTTTAAAAGACCCTGATGGCAATGTACAATCTGGTGCGCCATTTACAGGTGCCACGGAGTACGTTTTCGACCACAACCTCATTATTGCTGGAAAAATTATCTGGTCTGGTTTTAACTCTGTAGTCAATTGGGGTGCAGCGATGCTTGCGATATTGAAATATTTCATTGACAAGGTTTAATTTATGAGGCAAATCAGTTTAATATTAGTAATTCTGTTTTGTATTAACGGAGGTAATCTAGCAATGTCAGAAGAATATTATGCAGGCTTAAAAATTGCAACGTACACGCTCAAAAAAGATAATGTAATCGAAGTAAAGCCGGTTGATACTTTACTGAATAGAGATGTTCATATGTTGAGGGAACAACGTATTTTAGAAATCAGTTTTAGAAAAGGAACTTATGGTCAGGGCGGGCCTGGTTTTGTGGGTTTATTATTAGAATCGTTAGATGGAAAAAAGGAGTGGATGGTGTTTACAATTTGGGCCGCTGATTGGTCTATCCTTTTTGATGGTCATTGGGTCGGTGCGCATCCCATGTTCTATGATCAACAAAAGCCTCTTTATTCTAATTATTCTTCAAAAACAAAAAATCTCGTATGGGATTTAATCAGCGAAAATATTATAAACGGTAAAATTATTTCTGCGCAACTTAGCGACAAGACACTTACTGTTGATATTGAAACAAATGGTCAGCGACACAAACTCGAAGTGCTTGACGAAGATCCACGTTTACCGCCGATGCCAAAAGGCCACAAACGACGCACACTGAAAGACAACGATAAGCTTGGTGATTACATTGTTTTTCATGAGCCTGGCGGAGTTATAGATACAGTGGGGAATAAAGCCTAGCACAAAAGAATAGGAGGTTCGTTAAGTTAAGATCAAACTATGAAAAACGTAATCGAAGAACTCGAAAAACTAGCCAAGGAGCTCCGCGTGAAAGATGAAGAGCTTTCCGTTGAAATCCGCGAAGCAGGGAAGTTGACCCAGGAGGGATTTGAGCGTGTGATTATAACCATCCATCGCATGCATAATTTTTGTCGTATTGGTCCCCGGCAAGCTTTCCAAAATGGCTAAAACTCTTAAAGATCGAGCTTAACTTAGTAAGATATGATGCAGATCACACTAACATTTGAGCTGGAAAAATATCGTCGCCTGAAAGAAAAAGCTGATAAGAGTTCTATTAGCATCTCAGAACTCATTAATCAGCTTATAGACGACTTCTTAAGGAATTAATTTTTATAAGACAATGTCTGGGGAGTAAATAAGAAATTCTACGAAATTAGAAATAAAATTGCTTCGCTTCATTAATTCCCATGTTGTAAGTCCAAGACCCGTGCGACCAAGTTGATTTTGCGCTACCCGAAAAAGACAAAAATAAATGACACATCAAACTGACGGTTTGCGGCATGCAGTTCGGCTCGTTATGATCCTGAATCTCGCCTATTTTGGGATTGAGTTTGCGGTGGCACATGCGATTGGATCGGTATCGCTCTTTGCCGACAGTATAGATTTTCTAGAAGATGCAGCGATCAACTTTCTGATCCTCATCGCATTAGGATGGAGCGCAGCTAGGCGTGCGCGTGTTGGAATGATACTCGCCGGTATCCTGCTCGTTCCGGGGTTAGCTGCTCTTTGGACAGCGTGGCAGAAGTTTTCTATGCCGGTGCCGCCTGCAGCCATGCCATTATCGCTTGCGGGTGCTGGTGCGTTTGCCGTGAATTTGTCGTGCGCGATTCTATTGACCCGTTATCGTAAGCATGCCGGAAGCATGGCCAAAGCAGCATTTCTTTCAGCACGCAATGATGTTTTGGCTAATGTCGCCATTGTCGGCGCAGGACTCCTTACGGTTTACACCCATTCGGCATGGCCAGATTTAATCGTCGGCCTAGGGATTGCACTCATGAACGCGGGTGCAGCCAAAGAGGTATACAAAGCGGCGAAGGAGGAACACCGTTCAGCGCTTCCGTAAAACTTTTTAAAAGATGTAATTGTATATCAAAAAACCACAAGTTACAGCAAGCAGTTGCCAACAAAATAATGTTGTTGCATAATATTTCAGCAACCTTATTTCATTTATGAAACAAAAAATCTTTATCTTTTCAATTTTTGTATTCCTTCTTGGATGTGCCTCAGCCGTTCAATTAAAAAATGGCGTGGATGCTTCAGGTAGTCCAGTTTGCTTGACGGATTGCAAAGAAATTCCGGCTACCCTAGAGAAATTTAAAAAAACGCATGACTTAACAACAGAAGAAGATGAAATTGATTATCTGTTTTATCGAATACGGTCTTCGCACTATAAATTTATCAGAAATGGTTTGGAAGTCGACTCCGCAGCTGCCGCTGAGTTTCTAAGATGGAAAATCGGATGGTATGAGAAACATTTTAATGAAAAAATCGATTCAGATGAGGATTTTGTTTCGAAAGTGTTACGCGGATCCGAGAAAACCGGAAAGCCCTACCTATTGATACCACCAGACGGAACGAGACATAACGCACAGTTTGTGATGCAAAACGAATTAAATTATCTGAATGCTTACAATACGAAGAATGCTCATCATTAAATCAGAGGAGTCTATTGCTAATGGAGAGCTTATAATCAAAATAAAACGTTTACTAGGTAGGATCAGAATCTAATCTCTTTCTGACGGTCCTGTTTTTACGACATATCCCTTCACAATTCTTTTTCTTTCCTGATCCACTAAGATCATGAGTTCGCTTAGTTCAATATTTAGGCCGTCTGCGATGACGTCAATTGTATCAAGCCGCGGCGAAGCCTCCCCGCGTTCGATTTTTCCGTAATGGCTCCTATTAATATCAATACGATCTGAGAAATTCATATGACTCAGACCAGTCTTCTCCCTGAGTCGCCTCAAAACAATTCCAAAGGCTTTACTTATGGTCCTTTTATCTTTCGTCATTTATTTCGATACCCAAGCATGAATCGGCCTTCAGAAAGCTTATAATGACCGCTTATAAGCGGTTGATTTTTAAGAAATACTGAGTTATTATTTCTGGAACTAAACAATAACTTCATGTATTAACGGTGAGTTTGTCTATTAATTCCAGAAAGAATACGATACAAGATGTAGCTCGTGAAGCTGGGGTAGGACTAGGAACAGTCAGCAGATACCTACATCCTGCTCAGAGAAGGGATATCCGTGAAGACATCAGGCTTAAAATTGAAGCGGCGATCAAGAAGCTTGAGTATGTTCCTAATCCAAATCGCTCAAAGAGAAGAAAGGCGCATAAGCAGTGGACATTAGGGTTACTTACATCACTTTCAAAAGATATTTTTAATTCACGATATCATACGGCCATTTTATCTGGCGTTTTTGACCGGATCGCTAAAACTCCTCATGACCTGAAGTTCATATTACTTCGGGAAAAACATTATGAGCGGTTAGATGAGATTTTATATGAGCATGAGGTAGACGGCCTCATGATTCTGACTTGGCGCATCCATCCAAATGTCATCAAGCTCGTTGAGGCAAGTGACGACAAGCTGCCTCTGGTTATTTTTAATGATTATGACCCAAAGTTAAAAATAAATATTCTCTATACGGATGTAAAAGAGGGTGTTAAGCAGGGAGTCTTTTATTTAATCGAGAAAGGGTACCGGAAGATCGGAATGTTAACTGGGCCCACTCATATGGTGTTTAGAGACGGTGACACAGAGCTTCAAATACTTTCGATTGACGTCAAAGAAAAAACAGAGGGATTTGTGGAAGCATTGAAGGAAAAGAGAATCCCTCTGATTAAAACCTATATTAAGCGGTGTGTTTCATATAATTATGGGGACGGTTATCATGAAATGAAGGTCTGGATTCAGAAAGGCAATCTTCCTGAAGCCATTGTCTGCGCCAATGATGAAATCGCATTGGGCGCAATGCGCGCTTTAAAAGAATCCCGGATTTGGTGCCCTCAAGGAATGGCTCTTGTTGGCTTTGATGATATTGAGAAAGCAAGGATCGTATCGCCATCGCTAACAACTCTTAGGCAGCCTTTATATCAGATGGGGCATGAAGCAGTAGAAATACTGATTGAAAAAATTGAAGCACCGGGTAAAGAGATTGTTCAGCGGAGATATATGCCGGAACTCGTAGTCCGGCAAACAGCTTAATATTTAAGCTTGGCTCTGAAGCAATTGCAGTATTTGTGAAAACTGAGCGATAAATTACATTAACCAAAGATCAACTAATAAACGACAAGGAGGTGCCATAAAAAGTGGATCAACGCGAAACTCGACTTGAAGATTTTCTTGAAGAAGTCGGATATGGTGAAATTCGAATTATAGTAGTGAATAAAAAACTTCACCAAATTCCGAAGCAGCGGATCGAGCGGCCCGGAAAAAACGGAATCCAATTCGATATCGTTATTGCCGAACCGATTCGTTTGAGAGCTTCCGAAAAGTCGTAATTTGATACTACATTTTAGGTGTTGGCTTAAAGCTGGAGGTAGAAAGTAGCACTGGCTCTTTGAAATAAGAGAAGTCTCTTTCAGTGGTCCCGGCCAGGCATAAGAGGCATCCCGAGAAAAGCAATTTCTTTTCTCATGCCTTATGCCCAACACTAAAAGGACAAACAACTCTAAGCTTAAGCAACTCATTGCCGAGCAGGAAAAAGACAGGCGTTCTAGCCACGTCTTTCCTGAGACGATTAGACATCGCAAGCCTCTTTTTCTTCCCGAACTATCTCTTTGCCAAAAGACGTCACTTATTCTCTCCTTTTTCATGGCCCGAAAAGAGATTGCAACCGTTTTAAGAAGTTCACGTAACGCTGTAAGCAAACACAGGAGCCGTGCGCTTAAAAACTTAACAGAAGAAGAAATTACCCGATATAGAAAACTTCGTAAAACTTTAAAACAGTTAAATAATTTTTCCCTCCCCGCATTAGACTACCCGGATGTTTTTGATAAGTAGGGGGAGCTCAATCATTTTAAATTTTTCTAATTCTTTTATTTCTAAATGCTTCCTCACCTCGCAGATTTATTTTGAGCATCCCCGTCCAATTGCCTAACCCTCCCATTATTTTGATATGGGTTGAAAGTGTCGGAGGGTTAGGCAATTGGCCTCATGAATGATTGATACTGCTCGGTGAGGAAGATTATTTTTTGGATTATATTTATTTTTTTGTCTAAAAGAGTCGGTTTCGATCCCCTTTATAGATTAGAGAGACTATGTAATTTAGAAAACACCAAGCACAAACTTGGATGAAAGATAGGAAGCCCATAAAGCTTCATAGGAGGTTTTTATCATGGTTCAGGAAATTGAGAAGGAAGTGGCTGAAAATATAGACCGTTTAACTTTAAAGGCAAAAAGACTCGGTGTGAAATTTATCAGTTTTATCATTACATCATGGCTTGTGATTGGAACTTTCGGGATCGGTATTGTGGCTCCAGTTTATGTGGTTAGGTCAGTCATGAAGATCAATTGGATAAAAGAAGCGCAGGCTGCGAATGTTTCTGAGAAAAGGCCGGAAATTACTTCAGGAAATGCAGTGATGACATCAAGGTGGGCGCAGAGCAATTACGCTTACAGCCCTTTAAGAAGTCCGGCACCACAGGCGAGTGTGAAAGGCAGATTACGTGAGACGACAGATGCGGTTAGTCAATTAAGAAGCCTTGCAAGCGGTGTTAAATCTCTTGTAAGCCGCTGAATGTTTGCCACAGGGAAGACTTTAGTATGGAGTCTTCCCTGGGTTTTCTTACGCAGAGAGGACTGGTGCCTAAAAAGATGACTCTATGGACTTCAAATGTTGTTTTGACTGATCGGGATATTAAGCTTTTCTGTTATCTCAATGAGCAGAAATTTATGGTTTCCGGACAAATCTATAGAATCTTTTGGCCTGAAAGTGATCCTGAAACGGGGACTGCACGGCAGCGCCTGACAAAATTGATCGAATCTGGATATATCAAGATCATGACCATAAGAGATGAGAAGAAGAAAAAAGATCTGAAACTTTTCCTTTTGACAGCAAAAGGCATTGAGGTGCTTCGGACTCAAAGATTAGATCACAAGTTTTCAGAACTTTCGGATGTCAATCCGGTGCTTGTCGAACATGGACTCAAACTTACGAATGTAAGAGCTCTTTTTCAAGAACTCGGGGCGGCAAACTGGCAATCTGAGCGGCTTATCCGAAAAGAGGAGTCAAGCCGTGGATGGTACCCGGATGGAGTTCTTAATGTGAACGGATTCAAGATCGCAATCGAACTTGAAAACTCATTTAGACCCAAGGAACGATATATTGGGCGGTTTAAACGTTACGCCGAAGACCGGGACTTTGGTCTTGTGATTTTTATTCTCTCATGGCCTTCTGTCAGGTCATGGTTACTGGATCTAGATTCACCGCAGGATAAAATCTGTTTTGTGGATTATGATGCGCTGCTTAAGAAAAAAGGGGATTCGGAACTTGAGAATAAAACTTCAGCCATCACTCTTCGTTCCATCCTTTAATGAAAGAAAAAGAGAGCCCGGGATTATTTGCCTCATTATTTGAAAAGATGTTTGCTGGCATTCCGAATCTGATCGGAAAAAAAGTATTAGATCAGATCCAAAGAATTTCAGATACGAAAATCAGAATCGTTATGATTCTTGGAAGTGTGGCACTTTCCTTCGGCATTATTGTCTTAATAAAGCAGTTTCAGGATATTTTTCATGTCCTTATGGCTTCAGGCTGGAATGGAATTTTCGTTTGTCTGTTGATCTTCTACCTTTCGTACATCGTAGTGACGTTGCCTTTTTTTCTCCTATTAGCTTATTCAGGAAAAGGAACGGGGGCCAAGTTATTTGGTCAAGAAGGGAAGA
>Ga0209515_10001033_pt1 | contig 48201 bp, 53 predicted proteins | sample Subgroupgradi54m_FD_187454 | JGI IMG/M metagenome (GOLD analysis project Ga0209515, IMG submission 187454) | Subsurface groundwater microbial communities from S. Glens Falls, New York, USA - GMW60B uncontaminated upgradient, 5.4 m (SPAdes)... ... | reverse complement strand
TTACCAATAATCAAAATGTGGGCACAACATGCACCTCATCAAGCAACTCAAGTATCGTGTATGCGGTTGCAACTTCTAGCTCCCAGACATCGTTCGTGACCACACCTTCTGGTACGTGCTCGGTATCCACGGTAACAGCGACTGATGGCGGCGGTGGAGGGGGCGGCGGTGGAGGCGGAGGTACAAGTAGTTCTTCTTCGACACCCACACCTACCCCATCTCCGACTGCAAGTTCTACGCCAACTGCAACCCCAATTCCTTCGACAAATCCTTTTTCTGTGCTTGAATCTAGACCTGCAATTTTAGGGTATAAAGCATTGCCCGCTCCGAATTCTATGGCAGCTTCGGTTTCTCCGGTAATTATTCTGCGTACGCTTGCGGCAGGTTCTCGAGGTGATGATGTAAAAACACTCCAGCAATTCTTGGCATCTGATAAATCTATCTACCCCGAGGGTATAGTAAACGGAACATTCGGACCTAAAACAAAAGCTGCACTCCAGCGTTTCCAGGAAAAATATAAAATTGCTAAAAAGGGGCAGCAAGGATATGGAGTGCTCGGACCCAAGACACGGGCAAAGCTGAAAGAATTGTCCAGCGGATTCGTTGGCTCAACATTATCTTCGCCAACCCCCATGCCTCCAAGTTCAAGTGTTTCAGCAATGCAGGCACAGCTCAAAGCGCTCCAAGACATGATGAAACAATTGCAGAAAAAGTAGACACGATAAGCCAATCAATAAAAACCCCGTAGAACACGGGGTTTTTATGTTGGTAAAATGCTATTGACGAAGAAAAGCGGATTTGCTATCCTCGCTTTATACATCAATCTTATTATCAAGCGAGCGAGTGAACAGTAAAACTTCTTAGTTTTACTGTTCCGAGCGAACGCCGATAACAAGTTTCTTATTATCAAGCGAGCGAGCGGAATGGAAAAGTCTTCTTTTACATTCCCGAGCGAGTGCAGGTAACAAGTTTCTTACTCTATGCCGACTATCCATCAGCTCATCAAGCATGGGCGTAAATTAAAGCGTTACAAAACAAAAGCACCGGCAATGCTGCGCGGCTTTAATGTACTCAAAAATACTCCTACCGTCTATGCCTCTCCTTTTAAGCGCGGGGTTTGTATTAAAGTAAGCACAGTTACTCCGAAAAAACCCAACTCTGCATTGCGTAAAGTTGCCCGCGTACGCTTGACAAACGGCATGGAAGTAACTGCCTATATTCCGGGAGAAGGTCATAATTTACAAGAGCACTCGGTGGTGATGATCCGCGGGGGAAGAGTGAAAGACCTTCCGGGCGTGCGCTATCATATAGTACGTGGCGTACTGGATACCACTGGCGTACAGGGAAGAAAACAGAGCAGGTCAAAATACGGCGCTAAATGGCCGAAAGAAGTGAAGAAATAAATAATGAGGAATTAGCTTGTAGGAAAAGAAAAATCATTTTCCTATAAGCTACCAGCTAATTCCTACAAGCTAGCTTTTATGAGAAGAAAACGAAATTTTACGCGGGAAATATTACCTGATCCAAAATACGGCAATGTGATGCTTGCCAAATTTATCAATTACACGATGATCGGGGGCAAGAAAGCGACTGCACAAAAAATGGTGTATCGCACATTTGACGTGATTGAAAAAAAATTCCATCAGGATCCGATGGCGGTATTTGACGCGGCATTGCATAATGTCGGACCTACCGTAGAAGTAAAATCCCGCCGCATCGGAGGTGCGGCGTATCAAGTGCCCCGTGAAGTAAGAGGAGAGCGGAGGGTTGCGCTTGCATGCCGATGGATGATCAATGCCAGCCGCGCCAAAAAAGGACGCCCCATGCACGAAAAATTAGCCGAAGAACTCCTCGCCGCATCCAAAAACGAAGGCAATGCGATCAAAAAGAAACTGGATATGCACCGAATGGCGGATGCCAACAAGGCGTTTGCGCATTTTAGTTGGTAAATTCTTTATCTAATATACCCAGTCTTGTCATTCCCGCGAAAGCGGGAATCCAGGTTCTCTGAGAAGATGGGAAAGAGGGCCTGGATTCCCGATCAAGTCGGGAATGACAATGAGGTGGTGCGGCTGACTAGTACATGAGGTTTATAGAAGGAAAATTATGCTCCATTTGGAAGAAAAAATTTGGTACAGATTTTTCAAAGTTATTTATATCGGTCTGTTGGTCATAATTCTTTTTTTCGTAAATGGACTTTGGTATGAGGAAAATCTTAATTATGCAAAAGATTTTTTACTCGGCGATCTAGCAATAATTATTGTTTTCCTCTTAATAAGAGGTGCTTTCTTCTATATTGTTCTTGGAAGATTTTTTTCGAAACAAGATAGATAAATATCCCCAATCATATTTTTGTAATTAATTTATGTCTTCCGAATACCCCCTCGAACACATTCGTAATATCGGCATCATTGCCCACATTGATGCAGGCAAGACCACTACCACCGAGCGGGTGCTTTTTTATACAGGGGTGTCGCATAAGATCGGGGAAGTGCATGAGGGAACTACGGTAATGGACTGGATGGCGCAGGAGCGGGAGCGGGGGATTACGATTACGGCAGCTGCCACGACATGTTTTTGGCGGCCGTCGTATCTTTCAAAAGAAAAGCAAAAAGATCAGGAACATCGCTTTAATATCATAGACACTCCGGGACACATTGATTTTACCGTTGAAGTACAGCGAAGTCTTCGCGTGCTTGACGGCGCCGTGGTGGTATTTGACGGGGTTGCGGGCGTGGAGCCGCAATCAGAAACCGTGTGGCGCCAGGCGGATAAATACAAAGTGCCCCGTATATGTTTTATCAATAAGCTCGACCGCATGGGAGCTTCGTTTGAGCGCTCCTTTGATTCCATTCTTGAGCGTCTGACTACGAATGCGGTTCCGGTTACTATCCCTATCGGCCACGAGGCAGAGCATGAAGGGGTGATCGATTTAATGCGCATGAAAGCAGTTCGATTTGAAGGAAATCTTGGTTCAGATATTGTGCTTGAAGATATTCCCGCAGATTTGAAAGAAACGGCGGATAAATGGCACCATAATATGATAGAAAAAATTGCCGAAACCGATGATGCGCTCACGGAGAAATATCTGGAAGGAAAAGATATTTCTATCGAAGAGCTTCGCGCGGCGTTGCGCAAAGCAACCATCAGCTATAGGTTAGTGCCTGTATTTGCGGGGTCTGCATTAAAAAATAAAGGAGTCCAGCTCGTACTTGACGGGGTTATTGATTATCTTCCGTCGCCGCTTGATGTCCCCCCATTAATGGGAATGAATCCTGAAACCGGCATTCAGGAATTGCGTGAAGCAAAAGAGAGCGCCCCGTTTTCCGCGCTTGCGTTTAAACTTCAATCTGATCCGTATGTCGGACAGCTTACGTTTTTTCGCGTGTATTCGGGCGTATTGAAAGCAGGTACGTATATTTTAAATTCAACGAAAAATGATCAGGAGCGCGTGGGACGAATTCTACGCATGCATGCAAATACCCGTGAGGAATTGAGCGATATTCAGGCGGGAAATATCGGCGCGCTCGTGGGATTAAAAAATACCCATACGGGCGATACACTGTGCGATCCGGAACACCCGATTGTGCTTGAAAAGATTGTATTTCCCGAGCCCGTGGTATCTCTTAAAATCGAGCCGAAAACAAAAGCGGATCAGGAAAAAATGGGTATTGCGCTCCGCAAGCTCTCGGAAGAAGATCCGACATTTCGTATCAAAGGAGATACGGAAACCGGTGATACAATTATTTCGGGCATGGGCGAGCTTCACCTTGAAATTCTTGTAGATCGCATGAAGCGGGAATTTAGCGTGGAGGCAAATGTGGGGCGTCCCCAAGTTGCGTACAAAGAAACTATCAAGAAAACAGCTCAAGCAGAAGGGAAATATATCAAGCAGTCTGGAGGCCGCGGACAATATGGTCATGTGTGGCTGCGCATAACTCCGCAGGAACGCGGGAAAGGATTTGAATTTGTGAGCGAAATTAAGGGAGGCGTTATCCCGCAGGAGTTTATCGCACCAGTGGAAAAAGGCGTGAAAGAAGCGATTGAGAAAGGCGTGGTCGCGGGATTCCCTGTGGTGGACGTAAGCGTGGTTTTGTATGACGGATCGTTCCATGAGGTGGATTCATCCGAAGCCGCGTTTAAAGTTGCCGGCTCAATGGCATTCCAGGAAGCAGTACGGCGCGCTGATCCTAAAATTCTTGAGCCCATCATGAAAGTTGAGGCAGTTACTCCAGAGCAGTTTTTGGGTGAGGTGACGGGAGATTTAAACTCCAAACGCGCGCGCATTGAAGCAATGGATGACCGCGGCATGGGTATCAAAGTAATTGAGGCGAAAGTTCCTTTGTCTGAAATGTTCGGGTATGTAACCAGTTTGCGATCATTGACGCAGGGAAGAGCAAGCTTTACCATGGAGTTTGATCATTATGACGAAGTGCCCAATAACGTGGCGCAGCTGATTATTGAGGGGAAAAAATAGTTTCTAATTTTTAGTTATTAGGTTATAGGGAAGAGAGAGACTTATTTTTCTATAAACTATCCGCTAAAAACTATAAACTTTCTGTTATATGGAATTATCAAAATTAAAAAACATGCTGCGGGAAAACGGGGACAAGGTGATTGTTATGGAAAACGGAGAACCGGAATTGGTGGTCATGTCCTTTGCAGAATATGAAAAGTTGGCGCGTCTGCATATTGCAGAATCGAAGAATGTGGTACGACCGAAACCGGTTACACGGCCGAATGAGTCAGTACAAAGAAGCCCTGATACAGATAGACACGAAACAGAATTTATTGCCCCTCTGGATACGACGCCAATTCGTACGGCTTCGACAATGGGATATGATCGCCCAATGATGCTGGGACGAGAAGAGTCGCTGCATGTTGCGGATGTACGGTTGGAAGATTTGCCGATATGAAAGAAAGTTTGTAGTTGGTAGTTTGTAGTGAGTAGAGGAGAGAGGAAGTCTATGCTCTCTACTCACTACAAACTACCAACTATGCACTATAAACTTTGCCGTTCTTGACTCTTTTTACGTATTTGTGTAGTATTATCAATATTATTGACATTAATATTTTTTTGCTTTTTTACTATTTTAACAAAGCAAAAGGGGATTGGAGTGGTCAGATTGCTTGAATGTAAGTAATATGACCAGTCGAGGATCCCTATGTGTACACTATTATGGCAGAAACCAAGAAATATGAACGAAAAAAGCCGCATCTGAACGTGGGGACCATTGGTCACGTTGACCACGGAAAAACTACGTTGACCGCGGCAATTACTAAGGCCTTAAGTCTCAAGGGCTTGCCTTCGCGTGTAGAATCTGTGGATCAAATTGATAACGCGCCGGAAGAAAAAGCGCGCGGTATTACGATTGCACTGCACCACTCGGAATATGAAACCGAGAAGCGTCACTATGCGCATATTGATGCTCCGGGACACGCTGATTATATCAAGAACATGATCACGGGCGCGGCGCAAATGGACGGCGCAATTCTTGTGGTATCCGCAACCGACGGTCCTATGCCTCAAACGCGTGAACATATTTTGCTTGCCCGCCAAGTTGGTGTGCCGGCAATTGTTGTTTTTTTGAATAAAGTTGACATGGTAGATGATCCGGAGCTTGTTGATCTTGTGGAAGCTGAAGTGCGTGAGCTTTTGAAAAAATATGATTTTCCGGGAGATACAACTCCAATTATTCGCGGATCTGCGTTAAAAGCGCTTGGAGCTACATCGGTTGATGACGAGTGGGTGAAAAAGATACTTGAGCTTACTGATGCGGTTGATTCGTTTATTCCGGAGCCGGTACGCGATATTGATCGCCCATTTCTTATGCCGATTGAAGATGTGTTTTCGATTGAAGGACGCGGTACGGTAGTAACCGGACGCATTGAGCGCGGAAAAATCAAAGTAAATGAAGAAGTAGAAATCGTCGGCATGCGCGACACGCAAAAAACTACGGTTACGGGTATTGAAATGTTTAATAAGTCATTGGATGAAGGAATGGCGGGAGATAACGCGGGTATTTTGCTTCGCGGTCTTAAGAAAGAAGACGTGGAGCGAGGACAGGTTATCGTAAAACCCGGAAGCGTTACTCCGCATACCGAATTTGAAGCAGAATCCTATATTTTGACAAAAGAGGAGGGTGGTCGACATACGCCGTTTTTCACCGGATATAAACCCCAGTTCTACATCCGCACGACTGATGTGACAGGAGAGGCAACATTACCGGCGGGTATTGAGATGGTTATGCCGGGCGACACGATTAAGTTTTCCGTCAAGCTCGTAGTACCCGTAGCGCTCGAAGAGAAACAGCGCTTCGCGATCCGCGAGGGAGGCAAGACTGTCGGAGCCGGAGTGGTAACGAGTATTCAAAAATAGCGTATAGGGTTATAGCGGCGTAGCGTATATTAAACCGCTTCCGCTAACCGTTAACCGCTCACTGGTACCTTGGTAACGAAACAGCAAGAAGAATTAAAAACGCGCCTTCGCATTAAAGTTCGAGCTTACGACTCGAAGATAATTGATAATTCAGTCAAGCAAATTGTGGATACAGCGATTCGCAACGGTGCGGAAATCGTAGGACCGGTGCCACTTCCGACTGAAATGCATAAATATACTGTTAATCGTTCAAGCTTCGTGCACAAGAATGCCCGTGAACAGTATGAGATGCGGGTGCATAAACGTCTTATTGATATTCTCAATCCCACGCCAAAAACGATTAATGCACTGACGAATCTAAATCTTCCCGCAGGCGTTGATATTGAGGTAAAGATGATGTAATAATGTTGTATTTGAATCTTTGAAGTTTCTTTCGCAGCTTCATGTTGCGGAGGATCCTTGAGTGATTCAATCGCTCATCATTGGAGTTGTCGCCTATGATTATTATATTGTCAGTTTAACGGCCAATTTTTATGGTGCCCGTCGTTTATTGCGCTGGGAAACCGGCTTTTTTTTATCCTCCTTTTATATAGTTATGAAATTTTTACTCGGGGAAAAAATTAATATGTCCCAAATTTTTGATAGTGCGGGCAATGTGGTGCCGGTGACGCTTATTCGCGCAACTCCTAATGTCGCGATACAGGTGCGGACGAAAGAAAAAGACGGATATCATGCGCTTCAGATTGCTTCAGGGGATCGAAAAGCAACACGTATTGCAAAACCGCAAAAGGGACATTTTAAAGAATTAGGCAATTTCCGTTATGTGCGTGAGGTGCGGCTCAAAGAGCCTACAGCGGATGAGCGAGGAGCTTCATTTGACGTATCAGTATTTTCCGAAGGAGATAATGTGCGTGTCAGCGGTATTTCAAAAGCAAAAGGATTTCAGGGTGTAGTGAAGCGTCACGGATTTCATGGCGCTGCGGGATCACATGGTGTCAAGCACGCGCATCGTCAGCCCGGATCCATCGGCGGCGCGGGCCGCGCCGGCGGTCGTGTGGCTCTCGGTATGCGCATGGCGGGTCGCATGGGCGGGGTACGGATAAGCGTGCGAAATTTAAAAATCGTGAAAGTGGATGTTGAAAATAAAATCCTGGCAGTGCGCGGGGCAGTGCCAGGAAGAAGAGGAACGCTGGTGGAGATTAGAGGATAAAAAATCCCCTTTCCATGAAATAAATTTGAAAGAGGGGAGAATGAATGACGCTGGGTCTAGGATTTCCGTTTAATCCTTTGCTTGAGTCCAGAAATAAAGGCAAGTAATCCTACGGTTATGATAAAATAAACAGATGCCCACGTCACAGCGGCAATGATCAGAATGGAGAGCCGTTCGTTGCTGCAGGGAATTGTTCCGTATTGCATTGCCCAGCAGGCAAGGATTACGAGAGAGCTAAACAGGACCATTGTGACGGATAAAGCAACCGCAGTGATTCTTAACCCTTTCAGTTGCTCTCTTAAAACCATTACTTGGTTCATCAGTCAGTCCTCTTTCTTTAAGACCTAAGTTAGCGGGGCAACTGATTTTAGAATAAAAAATATATGCAAGTCAAGTCCTACAATCAATCAGGAGAAGAAGCGGGAACCGTGGAATTACCGGACGGCGTGTTTGGGTTGAAGTGGAATGCAGACTTGGTCAATCAGGTGGTGACGAGTCAGACGGCAAACGCGCGGATTCATATCGCGCATGCGAAAGATCGCCGGGAAGTACGCGGAGGGGGCAAGAAACCGTGGCGGCAGAAAGGAACCGGACGGGCACGGCATGGATCAATCCGTTCGCCGATTTGGAAAGGCGGAGGCGTTACGCACGGACCTCTTACGCAAAAGAATTTTAAAAAGAAAGTAAACAAGAAGATGGCAAAAAAGGCACTCTTTACTGTACTATCGGCAAAAGCGCGTGATGGAGAGATTGTCGTGATTGAAAGCTTGAATTTTGCGGAAGCAAAGACAAAACAGGCAGCGAAGTTTTTCACCACTCTGATGCGCCAGGATAGTTTGAGCCGCATGGGCAAGGGTAATGGTGCGTTGGTAGCACTCGCGGGACGCGATGATATGACACGCCGCGCTATACGCAATCTCCCGTTTATCGGCATTGATTTGGTAAAAAATTTAAATGCGCACGAAGTTTTGCAATACAAATATATGCTATTGCCGAAGCTTGCGATTGAATTATTTTCATCAACAGTAAAGCCTTAATTTTTTCTCAAAACTATCATTATGGCATTTCTCAAGAAAGGATCATCAAAGAAAGAAAAGGAGCCAGAGGCGCAAGTCTCGGGTAATGTTTCGCGTGGCGCAGTTTCCGGAGGAAAAGAGGCAAGCTTCGGCATATTATTGCATCCGCATATTACGGAAAAAACCGCGTCACCTTTGCATGGCCGCACTTATACATTTGCCATTGTGCCAAAAGCCAACAAGATGGGAGTGAAAAATGCCATAGAAAGAAGATATCAGGTGCATGTGGTTGATATTCGGACAGTGACAATTCCCGGTAAAGAAATACGCCGCGGCAAGCAGATCGGATGGAAGCAGGGAATGAAAAAGGCAGTGGTAAAGCTTAAAGAGGGCGAGCAAATTGAACTTGAGTAATTTTTTGGCAGGAATTAACTTGCAGCTTGTAGCTGGTAGGAAACTTAAATCTTCTCCAACTACAAGCTGTAAGTTAATTCCTGCAAGCTAGCTACTATGAAGCAACATAAACCTACATCACCAGCGCGCCGTCAGATGGAAACAATTGATTGGAAGAAGATTCTGACTGGTACTCGTCCGACAAAATCTCTTGTATCGGGATTTTATCGTGCTCGCGCGCGCAACGGCGATGGCAGGATCACCACGCGCCACAAAGGAGGGGGCGCGAAGCGACTGTGGAGGGAGATTGATTTTTTGTATAATAAAAAAGATATGCCTTGCCGCATTATGTCCCTTGAATATGATCCAAACCGCACGAGTTTTATAGCCCTCGTTCAGTACCGCGACGGCGCAAAGCGTTATGTACTTGCCTCCGGCGATATGAAAGTGGGAAGCGAAATCATTGCGTCAGAATCGGCTCCGACAGAAGTCGGTAATCGCATGCCAATAGGAAAAATTCCTGTTGGTATGATGGTCTTTAATATTGAGATTTATCCGGGGCATGGAGCCCAGATGGTGCGTTCTGCAGGCGTGGGCGCATCGGTACTTGCGCAGGAACAAGGGTACACTCTTGTTCAGCTTCCTTCCAAAGAAATACGAAAAATACGAATCGAAAACTGGGCATCTATTGGAATGATTTCCAATCACGAGCATGGATTTATGACTGGCGGCAATGCGGGAAGATCGCGCCATAGAGGTATTCGTCCGACAGTTCGAGGATCGGTTATGAACCCGGTGGATCATCCGCACGGAGGAGGCGAAGGTCGCACCCAGCGAGGACGCCGTCGAGGTCCTGCAACCCCATGGGGCAAGCCGGCCCGAGGCGTGAAAACACGCAGGGCAAAGAAGAAGTCGAGCAAATTTATTATTTCACGTCGCAAGAAATAAGTGAAAAATGAGAAGTGAAAAGCGTAAAACAACAATAAAAAATTCAAAATTTTAAATCTTAATCTGTTATTTTTCACTTTTCGTTTTTAATTTTACGTTTACATTATGCCCAGAAGTCTTAAAAAAGGTCCGTATGTGCATCCCGCACTGCTTAAGCATATGTCCCGTACAACGCCGGGAAGTAAAATGGTGATCAAAATATGGTCTCGCAATTCAACGGTAACGCCGGAAATGATTGGATATGCATTTGGCGTACATAATGGGAGAAGTTTTACTGAAGTAAAGGTCATGGAAGACATGGTGGGACATAAGTTTGGTGAATTTGCGCCTACGCGTAAGTTTTTGCGCCACGGTGGAAAGATGCAAAAAGAAATTGAGCAGAAAGCCGATACTGCCGCAAAGCCGGCAACAGCGCCAGCCGCAAAGCAGGGTAAAAAATAACTATTATGGAAGCAACCGCACGACTCTCTTATCTTCATATTTCACCGCGTAAAGTCCGATTGGCGGCTCATGTCTTGAAAGGCATGGATGTGCGTCGGGCTGAATTGGAATTGCATAATTTGCCCAAGCGTGCGAGTATGCCTCTTGTGAAGCTTTTAAAATCTGCTATTCAGAATGCAGTGCACGATTTACAACAAGACCCCGCACGGTTGTATGTTAAGAGCATAACTGTGGATGCAGGACCTGTAGCAAAGCGGATGATGCCGCGCGCATTTGGTCGGGGAGCTACGATTCGTAAGCGCACGAGTCATGTATCTCTGGTGCTTGGCTTACGGGGAGAAGAGAGGACGAGCGTCAGAAAAACAAAGAAAGGCACGACGTTTGCGGTGCGTGAAGCGGATTGGGAAGATGTGAAAGGCAATGTTGTGGAGAATCGTCCGAGTACGCGCAACGCTTCGGCAGGTTCTTCCAAGAAAAAGTCGGGAAAATTTAGTAAAAAAATATTTACGAGGAAAGTAATTTAGAGCAGTTGATAGTTTATAGTGGATAGTTTATAGAAAAATTTCTATGCATTTACTACTCACTAGAAATTATCAACTAGAAACTAGTTCATGACGCATCGCGTACACCCTTATATATTTCGCGTAGGTGAAATCCGACCATGGAAGTCGCGCTGGTTTAATCAAAAGAAATTTTCCACATACTTGATGGAAGATTCAAGACTTCGTGAATGGCTTGAGCCAAAATTAGCGGCCAGTCATATTGAAGCGCTTGAAATTGAGCGTTCGCCCAACGTACTTCATGTTATTATCAAGACCGCACGTCCGGGTATTTTGATCGGTCGCGGAGGCGAGGGAGCGGAGCGGCTTAAAGAAGATATCAAGAAACAGATCGCAAAAGCATGGAAGCGGTTTGGTATTGTACCGGAGAAGAGAGAAATAAAACTTACCATAGAAGAAGTGCGCTCTCCCGAAACTCATGCGGCTATTGTGGGGCAGATGATAGTCGAAGATATTCAGGCAAGGAAGCCGTTTCGCCGTGTTCTCAAACAGATGCTTGAGAAGGTATCAACCGCGCGCGAGGTGAAGGGGGTTAAGATTGTTTTGAAGGGTCGACTTGACGGTGCGGAGATGGCGCGGTACGAATGGGGGAAGAAGGGGCGAATTCCGCTTCAGACAATTCGCGCCAACATTGATTATGCCGAAAAAACCGCCTTTACAACCTACGGCACGATTGGCGTGAAAGTATGGATTTATAAAGGTGATGTATTTGCCGTTAAAGAAAGCGAGCAAAAAGAGTCAAACTAGGAATTAGCTTGTAGTTTGTAGTTTGTAGGGAAGAGAAGAATCTTCCCGCATCTATGAACTACAAGCTAATTCCTACAACTAGTTTATGTTGCAACCCAAAAAGGTAAAACACAGAAAATGGCACAAAGGAAGGTCGCGGGGTGTAGAAACTCGCGGGACAGAGTTGTCATTTGGGAGTTACGGACTCAAAGGTCTTGAGACCCGTTGGATTACGGCGCGGCAAATTGAAGCAGCGCGGCGGGCAATGACGCGTCATATTCAGCGCGGGGGTAAGGTATGGATCCGTATTTTTCCCGATAAACCGGTAACCAAGAAACCGCCGGAAGTGACCCTCGGAGGAGGGAAAGGCTCGGTGGATCATTATGTCGTTGCATTAAAGCCTGGACGAATTTTATTTGAGATGGATGGAGTGACCGTGTCTGTTGCGCGTGAAGCAATGCGGCTAGCAAGCCATAAGCTCCCCATTAAAACTCGATTTGTGATGAAATAAAGGAGTAATCGCGAATATACGAATCAAACACAAATATATGAATTCAGGAACAAAAAAATTCATTCGTATATTTATCCCCAATTCGTATATTCGCGATTACTCTAGAAATTATGAAAATGATAGACTTGCGGCAAAAATCAAAAGAAGAACTTACAAGCCTCATGCATGAAAAACAGTTGCGCATGGATGACTTAGGTTTTTTATTGCATACAAGCAAGGTGAAAAATGTTAAGGAGACTGCGGCAATTAGGAAAGATATTGCACGAATCAAGACAATTATTTCAGCGCTATCGCCAGTGTAATCATTGAATAAAGTCGTATGCGAAAATTGAAAGGAACAGTGATATCAAATAAAATGGCAAAAACCCTCGTTGTACGCGTGGATATATTGAAGCGTCATCCGAAGTACCTTAAGTTTTATCGTGTGAGTAAGAAATTCAAAGCACATGACGAAAAAGGTGAATATCGGATAGGAGATGATGTGATAATTATGGAAACGCGTCCGATAAGCCGCGATAAGCGCTGGCGTGTACTGGAACTTGTGAAGCGAACAGCAGAGATTGAGGAGGAGCCCGCCATAGAAAATGCATGAGATGAGCTTGTAGGAAGAATCCTTCTTAACCTGTAAGCATAAGCTAACCTATTATGATACAAACCCGAAGCATGTTAAAAGTAGCTGATAACTCCGGAGCAAAATTGCTTCAGGTTATTAAGGTACTTGGCGGAACGTGCCGACGTTATGCGTATATCGGGGATATTGTGGTAGCTTCAGTAAAGGCTTCGGAGCCCCGTAAGCCGGTCAAGAAAAAAGATGTGGTGCGCGCGGTAATTGTGCGTCAGCATGCGCCGCTCCGCAGAAGTGACGGGTCGTATATTCGATTTGATGACAACGCGGCGGTTGTGCTTGACGGTAAAGAACCGAAAGGCGGGCGTATTTTTGGACCTATTGCGCGCGAGCTTCGCGACCGCGGGTTTACTAAAATTATTTCATTGGCATCGGAAGTAGTGTAGAAAGCGTAAAGCAAAAAACGAAAAATGCAAAACAAAACCAAAAAATTAAAAATCCTAAACCATCACTTTGCGCTTTTCGCTTTCAGTTTTTAATTTGAAACATGAATATCAAAAAGGGCGACAACATAAAAATTATTTCTGGCAATGACAAGGGAAAACAAGGCAAAGTGATTGCCGTGCTTCCGGTTGAAAATCGCATCGTAGTCGAGGGCTTAAATATGAAAAAAAAGCATGTACGCCCCCGCAAGCAGGGTCAAAAAGGAGAATTAGTCCGTATTCCGGGCGCGTTTCAGGCATCGCGCGCAATGGTCGTCTGTCCTAAATGTTCAAAGGCAACACGTGTGAAGCATGCGGTTAATGCTCTGGGTAAAAAAATGCGTGTATGCGGATCATGCGACAGTGAATTGTAAAGTGAAAAATGAAAAGTGAAAAGCGCAAAACAACAATGAAAATATTCAAAATATCTTAAATCTTAGTTCGTTACTTCTCGCTTTTCATTTTTAATTTTTCGTTTATATCATGACAACTATTTCTGAAATCTACAATAAGAAAGTGATTCCTGCGATGCAGGAGAAATTTGGTTATGCGAATGTGATGGCAGTCCCGAAGGTTCATAAAGTTGTCATTAATATAGGTATTGGAAAATTGCGCGATGACAAAGAACGCGAAGAAGTAAAAAAATTTCTGCGGCTTATCAGCGGACAAGAACCGAGCTCGCGTCCGGCAAAAAAAGCAATTGCGGCATTTAAAACACGCGAGGGTCTGGTTATAGGTTATCAGGTGACGCTTCGGGGTCGCCGTATGAATGATTTTATTTCTCGATTAATAGATGTTGCCCTGCCCCGTATGCGTGATTTTCGAGGACTTGAGCCAAGCGCTTTTGATAATAGCGGCAACTTGACTATCGGCATTAAAGAATATATTGTATTTCCAGAGATGATTGGTGAAGATTATCGGTTTTTGTTTGGTCTGGAAGCTACGGTTGTCACAACGGCAAAAAAACGCGAAGAAGGAATTGAACTTTTGAGATTATTGGGATTTCCGATTAAAAAAGATTAAACGCATATGGCAAAGCAATCCGTCATTGCACGATCACTTAAAAAACCAAAATTTTCTTCGCGTATAGTACGGCGATGTTTTCGCTGTGGACGAAAGCGCGGCTATATGAAAATGTTTAATCTGTGCCGCATATGTTTTCGTGAAATGGCAAACCGAGGAGAAATTCCGGGTGTTAAAAAATCAAGCTGGTAACAAGAAAGCGTAAACTGAAAAGCGAAAAATGCAAAACAAAAACACAAAATTAAAAATTCCAAATCACTATTTCTCGCTTTTCCCTTTTAGTTTTTAACTTGAAATATGGACCCAATATCCGATATGTTGATTCGAATAAAGAATGCGCAAATTGCAGGCCACGAGATGGTTCGGCTTTCGCATTCAAAATTTAAATATGAAATTGCCCGAGCCCTTGAAGCAAATGGATACGTGGGTGCTATTGAGCGCAAGGGGAAACGCATAAAAAGAATATTGGAAATTGTATTGCGTTATAACGACGAAAAACCCGCTATTAATGGTATCACTCTGATTTCCAAACCGAGTAACCGCGTATATGCATCGGCAAAAGAATTAAATACCGGACGCAAGGGAGGCATTGTGATTGTTTCAACCCCTAAGGGCGTGATGAGCGGTAAGGACGCACGTAAGCAAAAAGTAGGCGGCATGTTAATCGCAGAAGTCTGGTAACAAGAAAGCGTAAACTGAAAAGCGAAAAATGCAAAACAAAAACACAAAATTAAAAATTCCAAATCACTATTTCTCGCTTTTCCCTTTTAGTTTTTAATTTGAAATATGAGCAGAATCGGTAAAAAATTTATCACTATTCCTTCCGGCGTCACCGTTAATGCGGCGGGTGCCTTGGTATCCGTAAAAGGGCCGAAAGGAGAGTTACGTTTAGTGCTTCATTCTGATATGAAAGCTGAAATAAAAGACGGAGCAGTAATCATTACTCCGCATGCGCATGGATCAAAAAAAGCTCCGGCGATCTGGGGCTTGAGCCGGACGCTTGTTGCCAATATGGTGACTGGGGTGACAACAGGATTTGAGAAAGTTCTTGAATTTGAAGGTATCGGGTATCGTGTTGCCCTTGAAGGATCTACGCTGGTGATGCAGCTCGGATTTTCTCACCAGGTGCGTTTTGAGGCACCGACAGGCATTGCGTTTGCTATTCAAAAAAATTCAATTACAATTTCCGGCATTGATAAAGAATTAGTAGGGCAGGTAGCGGCGAGTATTCGCGCACTTAAGCGTCCGGAACCTTATAAAGGCAAAGGCATTCGTTATCGAGGAGAAGTTATCCGTAGAAAAGCAGGCAAGAAGGCGGTTACTTCGGGAGGATAATAATTAGTTGATAGTTGATAGTTGATAGTTGATAGTTGATAGTTGATAGAAAAAATATTTTTTAATGTATCATTATCATAGCGTAATGTGTAAGAAGAGAATTCGTTAGCCGTGAAGTGACTTCCGTATTATGAAAACCAGAAAGAATACAACACGCAGTCTCCGTATACGGCGCCATGCGCGCGTACGGGCTCAAATAAAAGGCACGAGCGACCGCCCGCGACTTTGCGTATTCCGATCTAACCGCTACACATGGGTTCAGCTGATTGACGATGTGGACGGCAAAACATTGGCGCAAGCAACGGATTGGGAAAAGCCGCAAAAAGGAAAAAAGACAGGAAAAAAAGAAACGCGCGTAGCGCGAGCCGAGCAGATCGGGGAAAAAATTGCCAAACTTGCGCTGGAGAAAAAAATTTCCGCGTTTGTATTTGATCGGGGAGGATATAAATATCATGGACGCGTAAAAGCGGTTGCGGAGGGAGCTCGAAAAGCCGGAATACGATTATAATTTGTTAAAGAAGGTTTAAACAATATATGAAACCAAGAGAACGAAGATCACATCCCGGAGAAGCGCGAGAAAAACCTGAATACGATCAGAAGGTTTTGGATTTGCGCAGAACAGCTCGCGTAGTTGCCGGAGGTCGTCGTTTTAGTTTCCGCGCAACGGTTGTGCTGGGAAACCGTATGGGTAAAGTCGGCATGGGACTTGGCAAAGGACTTGATGTGGCATCTGCGGTCGAAAAGGCTGTGGCACAGGCAAAGAAAAGTATTATTGTAGTTCCCCTCACGGATAAGAAAACGATCCCTCATGAAGTGATGGCGAAATATAAAGCGGCAAAGATTGTGCTTAAGCCTGCGCGGGAGGGCAGAGGATTGATTGCGGGCGGACCAATCCGCGTGATTGCGGATTTGGCGGGAATTAAGAATCTTACCGCAAAAATTTTGGGACGCACGGTAAATAAAGTAAATAATGCTCGCGCGACATTTGTAGCGCTTGGAAATTTGGGTGAATAGACGATTGATTCAGGACTTACTACAAATTAATTAACGATATGCAAATTCATCAACTTACTAAAAAATCAACCGCACGTGTGGCACGGCGCATTGGTCGCGGAGGAAAACGCGGCACGTATTCGGGCAAAGGCATTAAGGGACAGAAGTCGCGCGCGGGCGCGAAGATCCGTCCGGCGCAGCGTGAGATTTTGAAAAAAATCCCCAAGCTCCGCGGATATCGTTTTAATTCATTTCGTTTACAGCCCGTAACCGTTACGGTTATTGATCTTGAAAAAAAATTTAAAAACGGTGACACGGTGAGTCCAAAAACGTTGCTTGCGGCTAAGTTGATTAAGAGACAGAACGGGAGAACGCCGAATCGGGTAAAAATGTTAGGCAAGGGAAAATTGACCAAGAAATTTATTTTTAAAGACATATTATTTTCAGAATCAGTCGGAAAGGCAGTTGGTAGTTTGTAGCGCATGGGGGGATGTCTTTTCTATAAACTATCAAGTACAAACTATCAACCAATCCTATTTATGTTTAAAAAACTTTCATTACTTTTTACCCTGCCTGACTTGCGCAAGAAAGTTTTTTTTATTTTGGCAATGCTTGTGTTATTTCGTGTAGCTGCCGCAATTCCAATTCCGGGAGTAGATACTGCGCGCTTGCATGCATTTCTTGCCGGCAATCAATTCTTTGGTTTGTTTAATATTTTTTCCGGCGGCGTGCTCGACAATCTCTCGGTCGTGATGCTCGGCGTAGGACCGTATATCACGGCTTCTATTATCATGCAGCTCCTTACCATGATTGTTCCGCGTTTTAAGGAAATGTATCAGGAAGAAGGCGAAGCAGGGAGAGCGCGTTTTAACCAGTATTCCCGGTACCTGGCAGTTCCTCTGGCGATACTTCAATCATACGGTCTTTTGATTCTTTTGATGCGTCAGCAGATTATTCCTCAATTGAGTATATTTGGCTATGTAAGCAATATGATCATCGTGACGGCAGGCACGTTTTTCCTTATGTGGCTGGGGGAGCTGATAACGGAAAAAGGAATCGGCAACGGCATCTCGCTGATGATTTTTGCCGGTATCGTGACGCGCCTTCCGCGAACTATTCAACAGGATCTTTTTACGTTCACCACCGCGCAGATTCCGACGTATCTCGCTTTTATCATTTTGAGCGTAGTCGTAATCGCGGGCGTGATTATTATTTCCGAAGGCCAGCGCAATATTCCGGTATCGTATGCAAAGCGCATACGGGGCATGAAAATGTACGGCGGCGTTTCCACTCATTTGCCGCTTCGCGTGAATCAAGCAGGAGTAATTCCGATTATCTTCTCTATTTCCATTATTCTTTTTCCCGGTCTCATCGGTAATTTTCTTGCCGGCGTTCCCAATCATTACGCGCAAACCGTATCGCATTTTTTGATTCAACTCTTTAATAATCAATGGGTGTACGGCATCTTTTATTTCCTTCTCGTATTTATTTTCACTTACTTTTATACGGCAATCACGTTTGATCCCCAGCAAATCGCGGACAATATTCAGAAGCAAGGTGGGTTTATATTGGGTATTCGCCCTGGGCGTCCTACGGCGGAATATCTCTATAGTATCATCAACCGCATCACTCTTGCCGGCGGATTGTTCCTCGGCGCCGTAGCAGTCCTTCCGATTGTCATTCCCCGCATCTTCGGGATTCCCGCTCTCACGATCGGAGGTACAGCACTTCTCATCGTAGTATCGGTGGTGCTCGAAACAATGAAGCAGATCGAAGCGCAGATCGTGATGAGGGAGTATGAAAATTTTTAAGTATGCACAAACCCTCATTGATTTTCATAATCATAATTGGCGCCTTGCTTCTTAGTGCAGGCGTCTTTTGGTATATCTACACAAAACCGACAGCGATAACGGGGTACATACATCCATCGGATAACGAACCTTTTCCTTCAAATATCCCAAGTGGTACATGGCAGCCAGTATCTCCTACGCCGCCCGCTGAACCAATAGATACAAGAAGCTGGGGGGAGCGGTTTCGCGATCCGGCAATTCCTGATGTTCCCGGCATTACATGGCAAACCTATACGAATAAGGAGTATGGATTTGAAATGGAGTATCCGAAAGGGACGCGAGTAGAAATTATGAAGGATTTTAAAAATACCGGTGTCGTTTGGCTTTATTTTAATTTTTATAACGATATGTCCGGCATGCGTGCGCCCATAACATTTGGAGGTATCATGAGTATCAGACGCGGAACTCTTGATACATTAAGAAATGAACTTATGAGATCGGCATATTGGGTCAACCGGATCAATACGCGCGGTTTTATACCCGATGCGACAAGGAATGGGATAGATATGTTTATTGAGACAGCAGATGAACCAAGTGGTCATAATGTTCCTTCTGTTAATATAGTGGGTGGTGGCTATGTGTATCAACTTAGCGAGTCATACGAATCACAGAGCGAAGAAACTGATAAAATCACTGAACACATCATTAAAACATTTCGCTTTCTCAAGTAACAGCACAACGCCCTCATCCGCATGATAAGAAATTAAGAAATATGTTGTCGTGCGGTCGGGGTATTGTGTACCTCGGTTTTCCAACGCTTTTTGATAAAGGAATAGAGCATGAAAGTAGTCAGCGGGTTTTTGATTGGCGTGTTGGCAATGGTTGCATTCTCCGGCGCAGCATACGCCGGAACAGCAGGAGTGTTTCGGCTTCCGTTTGATCCGAATCAGCATTGGAGCGATTGTGGTCAGATCGGCTATAAGAAGCCGGCGGATCAGATCTTTATGAATCTTAATATAGACCTGTCGGTCCCCAAGTATCATATGGCAGAGGACTGGAATGGTGTTTGTGGCAGATCAACAGATCTCGGTGCGGTGTTGTATGCGATTGCCGATGGAGTGGTGCAGGATGCTAATATGACACTTTCCCAAGGCGGCTTCCTGCTCATTCGTCATCCACTTCCCGATGGAATAACTAACCGTTATATCCTGTATGAACATATACAGAGTATTGAGGTAAATCCTCGGACAGGCGTACAATTCGCAATCAATGATGTTGTGTATATTGGAGACACCATCGCCCGCCTTGGTGACGGCAACGGGTATTATGCCACGCAAGAGCATTGCGGAGTGAACTATCCTTGCGCTCACCTCCACTTTGAGATGCGGCGTAGTTTGTTTTCTAATCTGGATACCAATCCCTACTACCCCACTCTCTCCATCTCCGATGCCCTCAAATACTCCAGCCCCTCCCTATTCATAGACGACCGCCGTTATCCGTTTGTACAGAACTTGTCCAAGTCAACTTATGACTGGAATTATTTCTCGCAATATCTCAATGCGCCTTCCTCAACAGCATTCATTGAATACAACGGCGAACGATACTCTCTCAAACGCGCTGTCCAGCTTGGTTATATTTACCAGTACGTTTACGAACAGCGAAGCGGGACATGGTATTACTATCCTGATATCACAAACGTATTCTTCAATGCAGGAAGTACCTATGCCGTATGGTCGTTCGTAAACGGAGTAGCGCTTACTATCCTCGTCCCCGGGGATCATTTCCGGGATGATCGCACAAAGATTGACATGCTTCAGAGAGCTGCGTCAGACGCTCGCTGGAGCAATATCAAGACAGAGATTTATGATCAATATAAAGATCTCTCATGGGATCCCGCATGGGAACTTCGCGGGGTGAGCTTTGGATTCAATGGCGGGACAAACGTCATGTATCATGCCACCAACAAGACAAACCCCTTGATCAGATTCGTGGGATTCAATGATCCTGCCACCGGATCGTGGAACGGATGGACGCAGGTCAATCCGAATACGCTTGATTAGCTCTTTTAACCCTCCTTTTTTGCAGGCAAAGAAGTAAGTAAACCACCCTCTCCCCGCAGCAAGGAGAGGGATTTTAATTGTATGTGAATCTTGAAACCATCCTCAAGCATGTCATTGCGAGCCCCGCCGCGGGGCGCGGCAATCTAAAACTCTAAGATGACAGATTGCTTCGTCGGAAGCCTCCTCGCAATGACAACAGCAGTGCATACCCGAGAGGGTACAAAGGGGTTTCAAGATTCAGGTTAATCGTGATTGACTAATAGTATTTTTTAGGTTAACTTCATTATATGAAATCACGTTCAGCTTTTTCATCAAAGCTTTCATTGGTAGTCGTGGGTCGTTCGGGATCAGGGAAGGGTACCCAAGCGAAATTTATTTTGGACCGGTTGGGGAAGGATGCGTATTATATAGAAACGGGGCGGGTATTGCGTGAATTATTGACGCATGAAAACCCTACGACAATCCTTGCCCGCAATATCATGAAAACAGGCGGGCTTTTTCCAAGCTGGTTCGGTTCTTTTGCGTGGCTTCGGGAATTTATTGAAGGAGGGCACGGCGGCAATCATCTGGTGTTTGACGGAGCGCCGCGTAAAGTCGGGGAAGCCAAGCTCATAGATGACGTGATGAAATGGCACGGCAGGCAAAAACCGTTTTGTATTTATGTTGATGTTTCGGAGAAATCCGCATCGCGCCGGCTTCTCGCGCGAGGCCGCGATGATGATCATGCGCTCGCCATCCGCAATCGCATGCAATTTTTTAAAAAAGACGTACTGCCGGTAATAGAATTTTACCGCAGTCAAAAACGTCTCATTCAGGTGAGCGGCGAGCGCCCTATTGAAGAAGTATGGCAGGAAATTGATACAAAATTATCTAAGCATCTTAAGCATTTATGGCGGTTACCATTAAAACAAAAGAAGAAATAGATCTCATACGCGAGGGCGGCAAACTACTTGCGGGTATTCTTGAACAAGTTGCAGCGGTTGCGAAATCAGGTGTCTCTACCCTTGAATTAGATATGCTCGCAGAGAGTCTGATTTTGCAGTCAGGGGGAACGCCGTCATTTAAAGGATATCATATCAAAGGCGTTTCCCGATCATATCCTGCGACCATGTGTATTTCTATTAATGAAGAGGTTGTGCATGGCATCCCGCGCAAGGATCGGATTCTTCGCGAAGGCGATATCGTGGGTCTGGATATCGGCATGTGGTGGCCCTCCTCCACTCAAGCTTCGGGGGGTAAATCTGCTAAAGGACTTTGTACCGATATGGCGGTAACAATTGGCATTGGAAAAATTTCATTCGAAGCGCGCCGCCTCATTGACGCAACAAAAGAATCTCTTAAAATAGGTATTGCCGAAGTAAAGCCTGGCGCCACGATAGGCGATATTGGAAATGCGATCGAGCGCTATCTCAAGAAAGAACATCTAGGTATTATCCGCGACCTTGCGGGTCATGGCGTGGGGTATGAGTTACACGAAGAACCGCTTATTCCGAATTACGGTAAAGCGGGTACTGGCGTTGCATTAAAAGAAAACATGGTCATCGCGATTGAGCCCATGGCAACACTCGGCGATTGGCGGGTAGTTTTGGCAGATGATCAATGGACATTTAAAACAGTTGATAAGAGTCTTGGTGCACATTTTGAACATACTATGGCGGTTACGAAAGATGGAGTGGAAGTATTGACAAAGATATAGTTTTAATCTATTACTAAGATTAATACATGTATATAATAACGAGAAAAAGGAGATCGTGATGAACGTGGTCTTGTGGGAAAATAAAAAATCACGCACTTTGGCAGAAGTTGATGCGCTGATTGTGCTTTTTTCTAATGAGCAGGGAAGTTTTTACTTTATAAGTGGACCGGAAAATCTTATTCATGGTACCTTTATTCGCGGATGTCTTGAACGGGTATATTTTTCGCCCGATACGGATAAGAGGGAAGAGTTTAAAAATCTGCTTGGTTCTTATTGCAGCCAGATAGAGCGACCATTGGTAAAAGGGATGCTTATGGAATCCCAGATCGCATCTTTTTCCGGATTGGTTGATTATGCGCAGTGCAAGACGAGGGCTATTATTGTCTGCCCGAGTGAAACTCACTCGTTGATATTGACAGGTCTTGATAATGTCGTTGTTTTCGCGCATACGAAGGATAATAGGATAGATTCAATGAGTTCTGGTTGGGGCCTGGAGAAAAAAGAACTCATGTTTTTGGGTGCCGAGGTATTGTTTGGGGAAGAGGTAGGTGAGGCTTTGCGAGATGTAGTTTATGGAGTCCATGAGATTACTTCTTCCGATGGTCAGGAGATATTCGTTGACCACACTGAAATTATGCGCGGCATTATGCATACTATGAGAGTAAATCGGGGTACCGGGAGAAGTATTGCGCTGGATCCCGCGACGTGGAATGTTCTTGCCGGAAACAATCCACAAAACTGTATGAATTGACATTGTGGTCATAGACGCAGATGGTCTATTGCTTATCTCGTATGGAAGCCCATTTACTCGCGATTGCGAGTTATAGGCTTCTTTTTTTGTTTTGTTTATATATAATAGAAGTAATGCGCTACCTAGCTATTGATTATGGGTTAAAACGAATAGGGGTCGCGGTTTCCGATGAAGACGGGCGCATGGCTTTTCCCGCGGGCGTGATTATTAATCACGGTACTGGTTTAGTGATAAAGAAAATCAATGAGCGCATTAAGAACAAAAGTATTGATGTTATCGTGGTGGGGGTTCCGATTGGATTAGACAGTAGCGAAACCGAGCAGACCGATATTACGCGATTATTTATCGCATCACTGAAAAAAGTAATCCGCGTTCCGATTGAAACAGAAAATGAAATGTTCACAAGCCGCATGGCGTCAGCAGCAGGAATGAGAGATGGTCACATTGACGCAACGTCGGCCGCAATTATTCTGCAGTCATATTTGGACAGAATAAATAGAAAGAAATAATTAGGAATTACGCGCTTGGTTCCTCCCCTATACTAGGGGAGGCAATGAGTGAGGTATCTTCCCCAATTACCTTCCCTAATCCCTCCTAGGATAGGAGGGGGATAGAAGGATCAAGCGCATAAATTTTAAATACTATGTATCTTAGCTGGATTATTCCTTGCTATAACGAAGAGCGGCGCATTGAGAAAACAATTCGTGAAGTCGAAGCGTATTTGCAGTCCAAGAATTTTTCTGACGGCTACGAAATACTTATTTCAAATTCCGCATCAACTGACAATACGCGCGAGATTATAGAACGGCTCGCAGCCCAGATTCCTCATGTGCGCATATTAAATCTCGAAAATCGCGGCAAGGGATGGGCAGTGAAAGAGGCGATGCTCAATGCCCGCGGGGATATAAGATTATTTTCTGATGCGGACAATTCAACGCCGCCGCAGTCTTTTGATGCAATGGAGGCTTTATTTCGTAACGGGACCGATGTCGTTATTTCATCGCGCGATCCAAAGGATGCGGCGGGCGCATCAAGAGACGTAAAAGAACAGTGGTATCGGGAGGCAATGGGCAATATCGGGAATCTCATTATTCAGATAGTCGGCATTTGGGGTATTTGGGATACGCAAAACGGTTTTAAAGCATGCACCGCAAAAGTTGCTGAAACTATTTTTTCGCGTACGCAGATGAGGGGGTTCTCGTTTGATATTGAGATGCTAGCGCTCGCAAGAAGATTTAAGCTCTCTATCGGCATTATTCCCATACGCTGGAAATTTGACGCGGACAGCAAAGTGACGTTGAAATCATATATCCAAGTATTTATTGATGTGTTTAAAATACGCTGGAATTTTATTCGTGGAGCGTATCGTACATAATTATGGAATCAATTTCTGAATTGCGTCGCGATATCGTATCAGGCGCGTGGGTGGTGATAGCAACCGGCAGAGGGAAGCGGCCCCATGATTTTTTGAAGCAAGGGCGGCAGGGGTTTAAGCAATCTAAATTAACGTGTCCTTTTGAGCGGCCGGAATCTCCGCCGTTATTGTCGTATGATAATGACGGACGCACCACGGAGAATAACTGGTGGGTACAGGTTGTCCCGAATAAATATCCTGCGTTTGGCAAAGGAATATGCGCAGTATTTAAAGCTGCGGGACCGTATGAATGGGCTGAAGGCGTGGGTTTTCATGAATTGGTCATCAGCCGTGATCATGCAAGACCTTTTGGCCTTATGACGGATCGCGAAGCAGAATTGGTACTGCGCGCATATCAGGCGCGTTACCTTACACTCAAAGACGACTCTTGTGTTGAATATGTCTCGATTTTTCATAATCACGGACGTCTTGCAGGGGCAACGATAGTCCATCCGCATTCGCAGATTATCGCTATTCCGGTAGTTCCTCCGGATATTGCCCGCAGTTTGAGAGGATCAGCCGATTATACACAAAAACATGGTTCATGTGTGCATTGTGTGATTTTGAAATATGAGACAAAGGAAAAAGTTCGCATTGTATATGAAAACGATCGGTTCGCAGTTGTTGCGCCCTATGCATCAAGAACTGCATTTGAAATGCGGATATATCCAAAACGTCATGGCGCATATTTTGAAATAATTACCGATACGGATAGATTACTGCTTGCCAATGCATTGCGCACATCTTTAGCAAAACTTGCCAACGGCTTGAAGAACCCGGATTTTAATTTTTTTATTCATACCGCGCCAACCGGAGAGTCTCATCAGTTTGACCATTATCATTGGCATATTGAGATAATGCCAAAAACCGCAATTTGGGCAGGATTTGAAATAGGGACGGGTATTGAAATTTCCACCATTGCGCCGGAGGCCGCGGCAGAATTTTTACGAGATGTAGTAGCCAAATAACTTTAAATTACAAAACTATCCAAATGTTGTATCCTCGCGGGTATGCGCTTGGTGTCATTGCGAGGATCTTTCAGCAGAAAGATCTACTGGGTCTACAGCGACGCGGCAATCTCAATTTCGAGGTAGAGATTGTTTCGTTGGGGTTTATCCTCGCGAAAGCGGGGACTTGCGATGACACGGGAAAGATCTGTTTCGTGATGCATAAGTAAATAATTTTTTTATGAAAAAACTTATTGTCGCAAATTGGAAAATGAATCCGGACGCGCCGGGAAGAGCAGTTGTGCTTGCCAATAAAATAGAACAATCGCTCGCGCGTGTTCGGAATATAGAGGTGGTGATTGCACCCCCGTTTCCTTTTTTGTTGCCGATAGCGGCAGTGGTGAAGCGCGCAAAGCTTGGAGCTCAAAATGTGTTTTGGGAAGATGCGGGCGCATACACCGGAGAAGTATCATGGCATCAGCTTAAGCATATAAAGATCAATTATGTCATTATCGGGCATTCGGAGCGAAAACTTTTTTTAGGCGAGACGGATGAGATGATTCATAATAAAGTTCACATACTGCTCGAAAATGGCATGACGCCAATTCTGTGCGTGGGTGAGCGGGAACGAATGGATGATGATATACCCGAAATCGTGGGCACGCAAATTAAAGCAGCGCTGAAAGGGATTAAAAAAACGTTTATCAAAAAATTAGTCATTGCGTATGAGCCGATTTGGGCTATTAGCACAATGCCCGATGCTCGCCCTGATACGCCGGCAAGCGCGTTTCGGGCAGTGGTGTATATACGCAAAATAATGTCGGAGCTTTACGACCGCAGTGTAGGCGAGGAGGTCAGGATTATTTATGGCGGATCGGTAAAAGCAAAAAACATCCGCGCATTTTTGGAAGAGGGACGCATGCAAGGCGCATTGGTGGGAGGCGCGAGTCTCGATGCGTCCGAATTTGCCGAAATTGTAACATGTGCATCAAGGGTTGGGATGTAATAATATTTTCTTTAAATACATATACGGGATAGTTGTGGATAACTAAGTTTTAACTTTCTAGTTTTGTTCTAGTATACTGTAAGTATAAAATAGAGAATAAAACCTACGCGTTTGGTTCCTCCCCTAGCATATCAAAAATATACTAGCGTTACTCGGACAGAATGAAAGCAAGCTTTCATTCTGCTCCTCGCTAGCAAGTATAGGCGGTTATTCTCCGCTCTTGCGATATCAGCGGGAGGCAAGGAGCGAGGTAGCTCCCCGTTACTTTCCCTAACCCATCCTATTCTAGGAGGGGAATAAAAAACACCAAGTGTGCAGGTTTTACAGAAAATAAATACAAACGCCATTTCATGCTTACTAAGAAACAAAAAAAGGTTTTGGACTATATTCAAGAGTATGCCCAAAAGAAAGGCTTCAATCCATCGCATGATGAGATGAGGAAGCACTTAAAGCTCTCCTCTGTTTCCACGGTAAGTCATTATATGAAAATCCTCCAAAAAAAGGGTTACATTAAGCGCGAGAAAAATATCGCCCGATCTGCGGAAGTCAAAAAGAAAGAAAGATTAGTGAGTATTCCATTTAAAGGATATATTGCGGCGGGTCAGCCAATTGAAGCTATTGAGGAATTTGAAACAATCACTGTTCCAAGTAATTTGGTATCATCCGGGGAGCATTTCGCGCTCGGCGTGAAGGGAGACAGCATGATTGATGAAGGTATCTTTGACGGTGATACGGTGGTAATCAGAAAACAACATACGGTTGAGGACGGAGAAACAGCAGTTGCCCTGATAAACGGCAATGAAGTCACTCTCAAAAAGATTTATAAAGAAAAAAATAGAATCAGACTGCAACCCGCAAATCCCAACCTAAAACCTCTTTTCGTTAAGAGCGTCATCATCCAAGGCAAGGTGATCAGCACGTTTAGGAATTTTTTAACATGAGTTATCCTTATTTAAAGAACAAAACAGTTGAGTGAGCAGGTAAGATTTTTTGAATTATTTTTATAAAATTTTATGTCTTTAGTATCTATACCAGAAGCATCAAGATGGGCTACTGATTATCTCGAGAAAGAGGTATCGCCTACGAATATTTCTTACCTTGTGCAATATGGTAGGGTTAAAAAGCATGGCGAAAATGGTTCCACCTTGATTGACTTGGGTGATCTTAAAAAATACTACGAATCCTATAATGGAAAACGTGAGGTCAACTGGAAGAAAAATCTTGGCAATGATTTAAATTGGACACTCTCTTTTGATAATTTGCGTGAGAAAGACACCACAAAACATGTCCATCGGCTTCATCCATATAAAGGGAAATATATTCCTCAACTCGTGGAATATTTTATAGATACACATACAGACGATTTTAAAAAGGAAGCATATTTTAATGTAGGTGATATTATTCTTGATCCATTTTTAGGTTCTGGAACAACGATCATCCAGTCATTAGAGATGGGTATCCATTCAGTGGGTATAGATGTTTCAGAATTTAATTGTATGATTGCAAGTTGTAAAGCAGCACGATACGACGACGCATATTCACAAAAAGCTATCAAAAAGATGCTTTTTGCACTCGATACATTTGAGGATGATAATAAAATTCGAGAATTTGAAAACGAACTTTTGGCGGAGCTTGCAAAATTTAATGGCATATATTTTTCGGGTTATGACTTCAAATATAAAGTCAATCGAGGGAACTTTAATGAAAATAAGTTTGCCACAGAAAAAGAGAAAGAATTTTTACCCACTTACCAAAAATTACTTAAAAAATATTTAATTAAATTAAAACAAGATAAGTCTGATTCCTTCCTTGATGTTTGGTTTATGGCTAGTGTCCGTCGCGAAATAGACCATGTATTTCAGGCAATTAGACAGGAGAAAGATGTTAAGACTCGCAAAATTCTCGCGCTTATCTTGAGTCGCACCATTAGATCATGCCGTGCTACGACCCATAGTGATTTAGCCACTCTTAAAGAACCGCAACTTACCACTTACTATTGCTATAAACATAAGAAAATTTGCAAACCGCTTTTCTCTATAAAAACGATGCTCAATCGATATGCTTTTGACACGTTAAGCCGTATTAGAGAATTTGGCAGATTGCGTAAACCCGCCCATTATTCTGCTATAACTGGAGATTCGAGGACAGTAGATATTTTCGAGAAGATAGAAAAACAAAATCCTGAATTTTTTAAAATCCTCAAAAAGCAAAAAATTGCTGGCATTTTTTGCTCACCGCCTTATGTCGGGCAAATTGATTATCATGAACAGCATGCGTACGCTTATGACCTTTTTGGATTTAAACGAAAAGATGACCTAGAAATTGGTCCGCTTTATAAAGGTCAAGGGCTAGAGGCTCGTAGGTCATACGCGCAAGGTATTGCTGATGTATTAAATAACTGCAAACAGTATCTCAAGGATGATTTTGATATTTTTCTTGTAGCCAATGATAAGTACAATCTTTATCCAGAAATTGCAGAAAAATCAAACACGAAGATTATAAATCAATTTAAACGACCTGTATTAAACCGAACAGAACGAGATCGTACCCCTTATTCAGAAATAATTTTTCACCTTAAATCAAAATAATAATTATGGCTCTATCCAAAGAACAAGTTAAAAATATTGAAGAGGTTTTGAAAGTAAGTTTACGGAATAAGTTTCAAAACTATAAACCGGAGGCGGATTCTAAACCATTCCAGACTCGTCTTTTGGGCAAAGATCGTTTGGCTTTATATGCTTTTATCCACTCATTGAATACAAATTTTGGTACAACTGTATTTGAACCCGTTGCGAAAACATTGGCTCAAACTAGATTCAGCAATGTTGAAATTCAGAAAAAAGCACCGAAGGCAATATCTTCTGAATCTCAAAAGATCATTCAAGATATAATGGATAGTCTGATATCAGGTTCTGCATTACCAAACAAAACAGAAGAAATAAATAAGATTAAAAAAGTTGCAAAACTAGGAATAATAAAAAATGTCAAACTTACAAAAATCGATATTTATTTTGAATCGAAGGATAAAATCTACCTTATTGATCTAAAAGCCGCGAAACCAAATTTTGGCGAATTCAAAGGTTTCAAAAGAACACTTCTAGAATGGACAGCTACACAATACCTAGAAAAATCTGCAGGAAAAGAAGTTGTTACATTAATAGCGATTCCGTATAATCCGTATGAGCCCGAACCTTATAATCGTTGGACAATGCGAGGAATGCTTGATCTTAAAAATGAGCTTAAGGTGGCAGATGAGTTTTGGGATTTTCTTGGAGGCAAAAATACGTATAAGGACTTACTTGATTGCTTTGAGAGGGTTGGTATTGAGTTGAGAGATGAGATTGATACTTACTTTAAGCGGTTTAATAAAAAATAGTCTTTAGTTTAATAATCTTATGACAAAACGCGTAATTAAATTTTCATTGGGGGCGTTGGGGATGGTTCTTTTAGGGCTAGGAGTGCTTTATGCACTGCATTTTTTTAGTCCGGAGTATCGGCAGGAGCAGGCGGCTATTCAAAAATTAAAAGAGATTCAAGATCAATACGCAAAAGATACATACGGCGGGAATACGCCAGAAGAAACCATCAAGCTTTTTATTGATGCGCTCAAGAAAGGCGATATTGATCTGGCGGCGAAGTATTTTGATGTTGAACACCAACCTAAATGGAAGGGATATTTAGAAAATATTAAAAATACTTCAGGATTAAAACCATTGCTTGATGATGCAAATCGATTAAAATTGAGTAAAAAAGATGACCGTCAAGCTTTTTTTACCATTGCGAATGAAAAAAATATTGTAGAAGTAACTGTAATTCTTAGTCGTAATGAAAAAAATAGATGGAAAATAATCGATCTATAGTATTGCTAAAATCCATTTTTACTTTAGTAGGATTGTTTCTGATAATTCCTTTTATTAGTTATGGATATTATCCCGATACTACTCATAAAGGATTGACCGCGGATATTATCAAGTTTTTTAATGCAAGTTATCCGAATTTAAAAATTAATAGTCTAGAAGAAATAGATTCGATAAAAAAAGGAAGTGTCAATGAGGATAGCCCATCTTTACGCTCTCTAAATCATTTTTACGACCCCATCAGTAATAGAGGTTTAAATATTGAGAAAAAGGCGGGTGATCCTAATCTTGCTTTTGTGGGAGGCGCTCCGTTAAAAGTGCAATCAGAAAGTTCAAAAGATTGGGCGCAGGATACAAAAGCGCAAGCGGGAGTCAAAGGAATTTTTGCGGGAATGGCAACTTCATATTTTGGCAGTAATGATGATTACTCTTGGGATCGAGGAATTTATGAATATGCATGGGGGAATAAACAGCGAGGGCTAGAATCTCTTGGGCACGTTCTTCATTTGATAGAGGACGCAAGTGTACCTGATCATACTCGAAATGATATGCACGCGGGGCATAATCTTCCGTTTGGTCTCACGGGTATTAGCCCTTATGAAGATTGGACTAATAATCAGTTTAATGAAAATACGATTAAAGTTTTTAGTCAGTTACAAGAGGGAGATGCTATTCCCATAGTTTGTGGCAGTTTAAATAACTGCTTCAATCTTATTGCTCAATATTCAAATAATAATTTCTTTAGCAAAGATACGATTTTTGCCAAAGAATACAGTAAGCCTACTGTTTTTGAAAAAAAATTTGAAAAGTTAAGCGATGGTCAAATTTATGAATTTGGTTATCAAACTATAAATCATGAAAAGTATAAGCTAGTCTTACTCGGTGAAAGATTATTCGGAAGTTTAATACAAGAGCCTTCAATTGATGATCCAGATAAACTCATCCTCTCCTCCTACTGGTCCCTCCTCTCCAAGCAAGCCGTTCTTCATGGGGCGGGGGTAGTAAAACTTTTTTTTGATGAGGTGGAGAAGGAGAGGCGGACGAAAATACTGTATAACAAAAATCGGTCGTGGATTGGGAGGAGTTATGATGGGGTTAGACAGGCAGTCTTCGGGACTGCTAGTGTTTTGTATGGGAGTTCGGTGACGGAGAAAGATGTGAGTGAGAATAATTCTGCCGAAATATCGCCGTCATCTTCCGTTGAACCATCATCATCACAATCGCCTGCAGTATCTCCGCGTACAACACCAGTGCATACCCGCGAGGGTACAACACCAGTGCATACCGAAGTCTCTCCGTCACCAACTCATGGCCCTTTGCAAATCATTATGTCAACGCCGACACCGCAGCGTAGTATAAAGGTTGTTTCGCAATTACCATTCCCCACGCCGTCTATTTTCAATACAGGCGAACGCGGAGGCGGGGAGAGCGGAGGATCTCAATCATCTAGCCAAAGTTCTGAAAACAAAACAGTCATATCGCCAACGCCGGAAGCGACTGCTTCTTCGTCTTCCCTAAGTCCATCCTCATCGCCAACACCCACAACAACGCCAATCATAGTTTCCGACACCCAAGCACCCTCGGTTTCTTTTGCCATAAAAGAATGTACCGTATCATTGAGTCCTGATGGCTGTTTAATCGCGACAAGCACGATGACCCTCGCATGGTCTTCTTCTGATACCGATGTCGCGCATTATAAAATAGAATGCACCACAAACGGCGTTGCATGTGACAATTTTTCTTTTGCAAGCTCTACGGCGACCTCTACTATATATAGAGCCCCCGCAGACACCATGACCTATGTCTTTAAGGCAACGGCAGTAGATACAAGCGGTAACGAAAGTCCTGTTCAAACTGCTTCTGTTGATGTATCGCTTCGTCCGATTGTTATCAACGAAATCGCGTGGGCGGGAACCGGATCTTCGCCTGCCGCAAGTAAAGACGAATGGATAGAGCTCTATAACCCCACGTCAAAAAACATCTCTCTTGCAAACATGCTAGTCAACTCGCCCAGCAACAGTTCATTTAAAATAAATCTTTCAGGCACTATTGCCCCGCACGGATATTATCTGATTGAACGAACGGATGATAATGTGATCACGGATATACCAGCCGATCTCACTGCTACGTTTGGCAGCGGACTTTCTAACAGCGGCGAACAACTCGTTTTAAACATTGGTTCCACGACAATTGATGCAACGCCTCCTGCGGGCACATGCCACGATGGATGGTGCGCAGGTTCTGCATCAGGACAGTATTACACCATGGAGCGTTATGATCCCTTAAGCTCGGGTGAGGATAGAAATAATTGGGGAAGCTGGCAAGATATTGTGAGCTACGGCACCAATGCAGAAAAACAGGCAATTCACGGAACGCCCAAACATCGCAACAGTATCAACTACCTTCTTGCGCATCTTTCTACTACTGTCCCTCTAAGTAAAACGATTACCAAAGCAAACAGTCCGTATGTAGTAGCATCGCAAATGACTCTTGCACCAGATGCAATTTTGACTATTGAGCCCGGTGTTGTCATCAAGTTTAAGGGCGCAGGCTCTAGCCTGTCTGGGAGTGGCGTCATTATCGCGAAAGGAACCGAAAGCGATCCGATTATATTTACTTCTTTTAACGACGATTCTTACGCAGGCGATACAAATCAAAACGGAACAACCTCGTCTCCCCATGCGGGGGATTGGGGATCCGTACGGTTGGTAAAAGATGGTTCAAAAATCGATTGGGCGATTGTAAGCTATGGAGGAGGTGATGACAAAAGGTCAAACGTATATGTCAAAGATACTTCTGCCGATATCACCCATTCAATCATTCAAGAATCAAAATTTTATGGCATGTTCCTTGAACATGCAAGCGGCTCTCTCACAAACAATACCATCCAGAATAATTCATACCAGCAAAACAGCGAAAGTACGGGGCTGTATGCGTTTGACGGGGATCTTGTTATTCGCGGCAATATGTTTTCCGGTAATATCGTTGGCGCGCAATTTGTTTCTGGGGGTAACGCGCACAGCTTTCAAGTGGAAAATAATAATTTTATAAATAACAAACAAGAAGCAGTGAGCGTGAGCACCACATATCCTCGTTTTTCCGGAAATACGGCAACAGGCAATGGCATCAATGGCACTGTGCTTCGCGGCAACGTGACAGAGGATTATTCGCTCACGCCAGATTTGCCGTATGTGGTCGAAGCGTATGCTGTTGTTTCGGGAAAAACGCTTACCCTGATGCCGGGGGTAGTAATAAAATTTCAACAAGGAGGGGGAATGAGTGTTCTCGGCGCTTTGCAGGCAAAAGGTACCGAGGATCATCCTGTTGTGTTCACTTCTTTTTATGACGATGACTGCGGCATTGCCGGCGGATGTACAGATACGGACAATGGAAGTACGACGCCCCATGCGGGAGATTGGTTCACGATGCGGTTTGCATCAGGTTCCGGATTATCTCTGCTTGACTATGTAAAAGTAAGATATGGCGGGAAAAGCATGTATTATAGTCACCCTGGCGCTTTGCAGATCAATGCCGGCGCGTTGCTTGACGTGGCGCATACTACCATAGAAAAAAATTATTATGCCGGCATATGGATTGAAAACGCATCGCCTCACATCTCCGATTCGCTCATTCAGGATCATCAAGGGAGCGGAGCGGATCAAGATGACGGATTATTTCTTGTATCATCATCAAGTCCGGTGATTCAAAATACTCATTTGAGAAATAATCATGTAAACATTGTTTCAGACGATTCTTCATCTTATGTTGATGGAGGCGGGAATGTGATGGAGTAAGGCTTTAACTATAGACATAACAGTATGAAATGATACTTTCCTCGTCATCCTGAGCGTAGCGAAGGATCTCAACTACGGCTCAATCAAAAGAGATTCTTCCCTCGCGGGACGCCTGCTGTCAGTCACTTCGTTCAGAATGACGCAGGGGAGTATAGTATGAGTCCGATTTCATAGTGTTATGTTTCTAGAACCCATGATCTCTACCATCCCCAACCTCGCTCCTGTACTAAGAGGGGAATGAGAAATCATGTGTAAGTGTTGATTGAGATCTTGTCTCAAAAATGATTAGATTAGATACTAATCATTTGACCTTGATACAAATACGCTTCGCCACCAAAATATCAGAGCTTTTTTTAAGGGAAGAACGAAAAGCATATAACGAAGCTCAATGAGCTGTTTTGCAATCCATCCGCTAAGACCCCAAAAGCGGAAGATGATCAGATCGGCAATTGCATATTTTTTGCCAATTGCCAGGACAAAGGGATATTTTTTTCTTGGCATGAAGCGTTTAAGAGGTTTGCCGGTGATGGTGCGCAGGATATTGATGGCAGCTATTTTTGCTTCTTGTTCTGCGGCGGGTACGTTCCACATGACTGGTTTTTGCGTGAGAGGATTCATGCATGCTGCATTATCGCCGATGGCAAAAATCGATTGGTTCGGGTTTTTTACATGTAAATATTCATCTACAATAAGAGAGTCTTTGGGTGAGATCTCCAAACCCAGCGTATGAAATATCGCGGGTCCTTTTACGCCGCCGGTCCAGATCAAAATATCTTTTGGCTGCACTTCGCCATTTTTGAACGTGATTTGGGTTTCGGATACGGATACGATCGCCATATTTGTTTTGACGGTAACGCCGAGTTCTTGGAGGCGTTTTTTGGCAAGTGCGACAACCCAGGCATCAAAGCCCGGAAGAATGTCGGGCGCTGCTTCGATAAGGGTAAAAAATACTGAACATTTTTTTATACTTGGCATGAGTTTCTCTTGCATCATGCACGTAAAGTTAACGAATTCCGCGACAAGTTCAGTCCCTGCCGATCCCGCGCCTCCCACAGCGATGTGAAGTTCTTCTTTCTTTTTAAGTAAGTTTTCTATGCTATTACGCATGTGGATTGCATCGTCAAATGTTTTGAGGGAAAGACTATGTTCGCGCAGTCCGGGGATATTAAAGTAGCTTGTTTCAGATCCGAGCGCAAGAATGAGATATTCATACGCAAGTATTCCTGTGCGCTGAAGTTTTATGCTTTTTGAAGCAGGGTCAAGACCCGTAAATTCATCGGTGATAGAGGTGACGGTCTTCGAGAGTATCATATCGTTAATAGGGAGGAAAATAGATGATCGTAGTATGCTGTCATCGGTCATTTCCCGCGGTATTGAAGCAATCTCATAGAGGGAGGGTGTGTAGAGTTGATGATGGTGGCGGTCAACAAGAATCAATGAAAATTCATGAGGCAAATGATTTACTAGGTGCCGCATTGCCGTAATGCCCCCAAATCCTGCACCTATTATGACAATATTTTTCTTATTCGTTGTACCCTCTCGAGTATGCACTGTTGTTATCATTCTTCCATTATAATAAATAATTAGGTAGCATGGAAGAGCATATGATTAAACCCCTTAGGACAATAAAACAAATACCATGGAAGCCGCGTTTGCGGATTCTTATCCGCATTGATGGAGATGTTGCGATGAAAGGCAGGCGCATAGGAGAAGATTTTCGTATCAAACAAGCGCTTCCGACAATTTCCATGGCATTGCGCCATGGCGCCCATATTCGTATTATTTCTCATCGGGGCAGGCCTCATGGCGTGGCTGTTGCCTCGTTAACGCAGAAATACGTCTGTTTATATTTAGCGCGGCTTTTAAAAAAGAAGATTGTGTTTGTAAAAGATCCTTTTAATGAAGCGACTTTTCGGAAGCTTGATGAATCTTCGGATATTCTTTTTTTTGAGAACATCAGGTTTTGGAAAGCCGAAGAAGAGAATGATATTTCATTTGCGCGGGCACTGGCACATTGGGGAGATGTATATATCAATGATGCATTTGCCAATTGCCATCGGCATCACGCTTCCGTACTCGCGATTACTCACGAGCTGCCCTCTTATGCCGGTATGAATCTTGAGAAAGAGGTTCTCACGCTTGGACGGGTATTAATTGACCCGAAGCGTCCGCTTACAGCAATATTGGGTGGAGCAAAATTGGAAACAAAAGTTCCCCTGATTAAGAATTTTCTTAACATAGCGGATCACGTTCTTATTGGCGGAGCCATTGCCAACACGCTTCTTGCCGCGCAAGGATTTAATGTAGGGAAGTCTCTTGTGGATAAGGACAACGGAGAAATAGCAAAGATTCTTTCAAGTAAAAAACTCCATCTTCCTTCTGATATTGTAGTGACCAAAAGTCTTTCGCGTCCTTTATCTGTTCGTATGTGCGGCGTTAATGACGTAGCACCCGATGAATATATTGTCGATATCGGCAATGAGACAATTAATTTTTTCACCTCTTTATTAGCTGAAAGCGGTATGGTGGTGTGGAATGGTCCTGTTGGTTTCGCGGAGTTGCCCGTATTTGCGAAGGGGACAGTAAATCTTGCCCATGCGCTCTGCCGTATACCTGCATTTAAAATCATAGGCGGCGGCGATACGATTGCACTTTTACATACCTATCACGCATTGCGCGGCTTCACCTGCATATCCACGGGCGGGGGAGCAATGCTCGAGTTTCTTTCCGGAAAAAAATTATCCGCTATTGAGGCGCTTAGGGGAAGGTTGCAAGAAGCAGGAATTAGCTTGCGGGGAAGATGATAAATTTTTTCTATACGCTATATACATTGCCACGCCATGTTTTATAAGGACGCGCAAGAATTTAAAGAGACTAACGGATATGTCATTGATGACATATGGTACCCGCGCGTTACCAGAATCCTTGAAGTTAAATCAAAGCCCGGGCTGGAAATTTTTTTTAAAGAGATGGATAGCTACGCATCGGTAGAAGAGGTAAAAAGCCGTTCAGCGCTTGAAGGATCCATGGTGCATGCGGCGGTGCAAAATCTTTTTATCGGTGAATCCGCAGACGTGCCAAAGGAAATTATCCCTTCAGTGGAGAGATTTCAGCGTTTTAATGAGGAGCGAGGAATTATTTTTCATAAAGAATATATAGAACGCCGGATCAAATCAATACGTCATCGCTATGCGGGGACAGTGGATGCATTGGCAACGGTGGACGGAAAATTCGGCGTTCTCGATATTAAAACATCTACCGGATTTTATCAGGAGTACAATCTTCAAACCGCAGCTTACATGCTGGCATTGCAAGAGTTTGCTCTCAAGCGGGAGTTAGCTCTGCCTCAAGATATTCAGACGCGCTGGATTTTACGTATTAACCAGCATAGAGTATGCGCATTATGTGGCGCATTTTTGCGTGAGAAAGGGGGAAGAAAAAAAATAAGAGAAAAAAAGAATGGCATAAGTTGCGGATCCGAAGAAGCCCATCAGTGGAGTGAGCCGGTAGGGGATGTGGAGCTAAAAGAATTTCCTTATGTGCATAACGATATAAAGGCATTCATCGCGGCAAAAGTTTTATGGGAATGGGAACATAATTTCTGGCTTAAAAGAATCGGATACATAACATAGTAGATAAGAAGCTTGTTATCTGCACTCGCTTGGAAGAGTAAAACTTGCTGTTTCACTCTTCGCTCACTCGCTTGAAAATAAAAATTCCTCTTATGCAAGAGGAATTTTTATTTTTGTCTTTACTATATCGATAAGCCGGATTCTGTCTCACTCCTCGCTGCCGCTCATCACCAGCGATAATAATACGTGAATCACTCGCGTGTATTTGATATATCGGCATCGCATCGGCGTTGAGCGACAGCGAAGCGTAAGGGTAATCATCTCTCTTGGCCAACAATTACTTATTGGCTCATGCCCCCGTGTGATCGCATAAATTTTTTATGCGATGTAAGAGGTTGCACCGGATAGGAGTTTTTCTCTCGCAATGGTTACCCGTTGCGACTGTGGGCTCTTACCCCACTCTTTTCACCCTTGCTTCTCGTCCCGTATTTTTTGCAGGACGAAGCTCGCTCACAGAAGCAAGCAAGCATTTCATCATAAAAACGTTTAGCGTTTTTATGATGACGATTAGCGGTATGGTCTCTGTGACACTATCCCGTCTCTTTGACATATTAAAAAATATGTCAAAGAGAGACGGCCATTAGCCGTTATCACTTTCAGTCCTCGCTACCGCTCGCTGCTACCGATACTGATACATGAGTCATCAAGATGCGGTTACGTATTGGTATCACATGGCAATGAGCGATAGCGAAGCGCGATGGTGTCCGGACTTTCCTGACCCCAGACAAAAAAATGCCCGAAGCCCGATTACCTAATATAGTAAAGAACAAAATCATTATAGCAGTAATAATTCTTTATGTCAAACAAAATTTCAAATTTATTAAATACGGGCTTAGTAATTTTTTTATAATATACGATGCGCGTTACCAGTGAATATGTCATAGAAAGATTAAAAGAAAATTTTTTTTATAAACTATATAACCCATAGCGTATAAATTTTTTTAGTATGGATTGAAAAGTGATCTCGTATAATCCTTCTCTTGCAAGAAATTATAAATATCCCCCGACACATACTGTATCGGGGGATAAAATAACCACTGATGAATTATTATGTCTAGCTAACGGATATGTCGATCCTTCTTCCTTTGCTTTTATTTTTTGAGTTTTCGATGTGACGCTGAAAGAGTTCGACTTGATCAAGGCGGTAGACACGGTAATTATTTACTGGATTTCTGTATGCAGTAAGCATGCCTTTTTTGTCCCAATTGCGAAGCGTGAGGGGAGTTACGCCAAGCATCTTGGCAGCGTGCTTAATTGAAATATAGCTACATTCCATGAATTTAAATAAAGTAAGAGAGAAACATGATTCAATGATGGCAGAAATCTTGGCATGTGGGAAATAGTCATTGTGCAGAAACCTGTCAAGGGCACGTAGAGGAGAGAATAAGAACACACGCCTTTATTTTTCTAGAAAACATGCTTTTCTAAAACATTATAAAACATTAATACGTTTATTAAGCTAAATAGTAAGGTTTATTACTAAAGATTACTTTTTATATATAGTGTATTTCGACTCTTGAATTATGGATTATTTTTTGTATATTTTCAATCAATAGTTATCCACAGAAACAGTATCAAATTTATTTAAAATCAGGTGGTATTATCAATCAGTAAGGTATAGAGGATTTTTGATCGTTTATTGGATAAAAGCTTATCGTTTATAAACTATAAACGATATAGTTTATTCCTCTTAAACAAAGTTTTTTCTGCATTTATGAATCTTTTTTTTGTATGCTAGATAATAGAAAAAACAAAGAACAAAATATAGAGCGTATCCCTGTAGGAAATGAATTTCTGCCGCTTTCGGTTGCGGCAAAAAAATGGGGGGTTAGCCAAGACTATCTCCGTTTTTTGATTTTTAAAAAAAAGCTGCGTGGTGAGAAAGTAGGGAGAAATTGGGTGACAAAGGAACAATGGCTCGTAGAGTACTTTTCGCACGTTAAGAGGCGTGGTCTTAATGGCACAAGCTCATATTCTGTTGGTGATACATCGCCATATCTCTCGTCTTCTTCATTGCCCGAGTATGAAATTGTAGATTCCGGGGTTGAAGATATTTTGGAAATTCCGCCTGTAGCAAATAAGTCATCATGGTTTATTTCGAATATTATTCAGGACGCTATTGATTGGACGAAAAGATTAAAATTTAAGTTACCGTTTTTTTCTTTTTGCAGTAATGCAATGTCGCTGTTTCTAGGTATATTATTTTTTGTAATCATGTTTTGTTTCGGTCTCATGAGCGAGCATTTGTTTGTGATTACTCGTAATATGCATAATGCGACTTCAGATCAATCACAATTTGAAAAAATTATTTTTCAGGCGTTTGTCTATACCACGTATGACATTGCGCAAGTTTCCCCATCATTGCATTTGCAATTCGTACGTAGTTCTCAAGATCAACTGTTCGCATCATTGCTTGGCCATATACGTCGATCACTGATGGGTATTGCAATACCGACGTCTCGTGAATCGTCATCGCTTGCTCATCCGAATCCAATCGAAACATTTTTTCCCCGCATGAATGCGCGCCCTCTCTCCAATGAAGTTGCTCAAGTCTATAACTCAATTAAACAATTAGTGCAGCAAACAGGCGTATTTGCCCCTAGCGGTTCACAAGGGAATTCTTCTGAAATTAACGAAGGTATTAGCACTCGAGTGTCCGTAGAGGATGCCGATGCCGAGGAAGGAGATATTATAACTTTTACCGATGGAAAATACCGTCTTTCTCCGCAAGCTATGGATGATCATATGCTTGGCGTAGTGAGTCAATCTTCTGCGGTGGCGCTTGGAAATCAGCAAACAAATAAGGGCTTGAGTGTCGTATTTACCGGAAAGTCATTTGTGCGGGTATCCACGATCAATGGTGATATTCATGCAGGCGATTTTATTTCAAGTTCTGTTATCCCCGGCATTGGCGCGAAAGTTGTGGGGTATGGGGCAATTTTGGGAATTGCACTTACTGATTATCGTGAATCTGATCATGAAAAAATTGGAAAAATTCCTGTGGCAATCAATATAGGAGTAAACACTCCGCTTACTTATTTGGCACAAAAACCGATTGAATCTTTGCGTTATTTGCTGGCATTTCTTATCGGATCAAGTTCGGTCATCATAGGATTTATTTACTTTGGAAAAGTTACCCGCAGCGGTGTAGAGGCGTTGGGTCGAAATCCTCTTGCGGCACGCATGATTCAATTTAGTATTTTTATTAACCTGCTTCTCACGTTCGGTATCATGGCAGTGGGAGGAGTGATCGCATATGTTATTATCATTATTTAATTTTGTGAGCAGTATTATGTCGCATGTGGTTGCAGTGATACCGCAATCGCTCGCAGTGCTTTTTATTATGGTCATCGTGGTGGTGATTATAAACCTATGCCTGCTTGCGATATTTGGCCTTGTGGGCGCAGTCTTTCTAAGACGCATGCATATTGCCTCCGGAGATATTGAACAGCAAAAACGTGAAATACATCAAAAAGCTGAAGTGTTGCTTGAAAATGCCCGGAAAGAATCCTTGCATATCGTGGAGGAGGCAAATAAAAAAGCAGGCGAGTTGTTGCAGCAGACACAGATCGTGAAAGAAACCTTTGAAACAGAGCTTGCCGTAGTACTTCAAGAATTTTCACAAAAAGAAACCGAGCGAGTAGGGCATATTTCAGAAGAATTGATCAAAAACTATCGCGTGATGATGGAATCCACAAAACAGAAGTATGGCGATGCAATGCTTATGGCGGCAAAAGAAATGGCGGATACGGCGCAGGGATCGCTTACGCAGTTTCAGGAATATCTTAAGGATCAAACAACGCGTTATGAGAGTACTCTTAAACAGCAGACTCAAACGGGTTTCATGTCAGCTCAAAAAGAAATAAGCGATTATAAACGCGAGTCGTTTCGAAAGGTCGAAGATGCGATTTACCGTATTTTGGATTTGGTGAGTAAGTCGGTATTTGGCAAGGCAGTCAGTCTTGAGGATCAGCAGGATCTTGTGATTCATGCCCTTGATGAAGCAAAACAGCAAGGATTTTTTGAACTATGATTATAATTCCTGAAATTATGGTTCCCATTGTGCGCGATGTGCGCACGAAAGATGAACGAGATATGTTTCGTGAACAAATTAATGAACTCGAAGCAGCGCTTTTTCATTCTGACTCAAAGATATTTGATGATGTTCTCACTGCACGGTTACCCAAGAGCATGACGGATAAAATGAGAGAGATTATCGCACGGCCGGAATTTAAAGATAACACGCAAGCATTACGTAAGTTTTTTCAGGATTTCAAAGACACGCTTGATATGTTTTTCCTGCTCAAGATCAATATTGCCTTCAAACCAAGTGAGCAGATGATTGATCGTTTGCATGATTGGACACAGCAGAATCTCGGACTAGGCGTGGTGCTTGATATCAACTACGACGGGTCGATATTAGGAGGAGCGCGCATTATTTTTAGCGGGAAATATAAAGAAATGACACTTGCGCAAATGATTACCGACGCGCTCGCAAAAGAAAAAATAACCGTGATGGGGATGATTAAATAGAGGACGTTTAATTTAATATAAATGGCAAAATTTGACTTCAATTCATATTTAGCAAGCACAGGAGAAGTTGGTTTCGTGGAACGCGTTATTTCTTCTCTTGTCTACATCCAGGGACTTCCGGGTATAAAACCCGAAGAGCTTGTTGTTTTTGAATCAGGAGAAATCGCTCAAACTACAGGGATTTCTGAAGAATCGGTTGAGTTATTAAATTTTTCTTCTACCCAGGTGAAAGTGGGGACGCGTGTGGCGCGCATGGAATCGTTTTTTCAAATTCCGGTTGGCGATGTGCTTTTAGGATCAAGCATCAATGCACTGGGGCAGTCATTAAATCCGGCCAAGCCGATGCCTGTTATGAAAGAAAGCCGTGTAGTCGATAGTATGCCAATGGGAATCAGTACGCGGTCGCGCATCAAGCGCTCATGTCATACGGGCATATCACTTATTGATTTGATGATTCCTCTTGGTAAAGGCCAGCGGCAGCTTATCATGGGAGATCAGAAAACAGGAAAAACGCGCGTGTTATTGCGTACATTGCTTACGCAAGTACGCGAAGGATCTATTGGCATCTATGCGGCAATTGGAAAAAGTCAGCTTGCCATTAAGCAGATTGAAGAACAGCTGGGTTACATGGGGATCGCTGATCGGATGGTTATTGTTTCTTCAAATGCGAGCGATGGATCCGGTATGATTTTCCTTACGCCCTATACCGCGATGACGATAGCTGAATATTTTAGAGATCAGGGTCACGATGTGATCATAGCGCTTGATGATCTGTCGGTGCATGCGAAAGTTTATCGTGAGATTTCTTTGCTGGGGCGCCGATTTCCCGGAAGAAATTCATATCCGGGCGATATTTTTTATCTTCATTCAAAGCTGTTGGAGCGGGCAGGAAATTTTATTCATAAGGAAAAAGGGGAGGCATCGATCACGTGTCTTCCTGTGGTAGAGGCACCCCAAGGAGATATCACCGGTTATATCCAGACGAATATAATGTCCATGACCGACGGCCACCTTTTTTTCGATCACCGTTTATTTTCCGACGGTCATCGTCCGGCAATTGATCCGTTTATTTCCGTCACTCGTGTGGGTCGGCAGACACAGTCGCGTTTAAAGCAGCAAATCGCTCAGGAGCTAACAAGTTTTTTGCGCAATATGCAAAAAATTCATGCGTTCAAAAGTTTTGGAGCGGAAATGAGTGATCAAATCAAGAGAGCGCTGGCAAAGGAGGAGCGTCTTATCCAATTCTTTGATCAGACGGCATATGACACGATTCCTTCCGGCATCCAGATAATCCTCTTTGCGCTTACATGGAGCGACGTATGGCAAGAGAAACCAAAAAACGATATTCGATTTTTAATTCAAAAGATAATTTTCATGGCAGACACAAAGCCGGAGATCCGAAAACGATCTGATGATTTTATTGCCGGATTAGATAGCTTGGACGGGCTTCTCACCCGTATTAAAGATTTTGATGTATTAGGAGAAGGAAAATAAAAGCCTGCTTTCTATTGTGTATTCAAAGCGATAGAAACTCGTTACCCATATGATTAACGAACAAATAGTTCAACAAGAAATTGATCAACTGCAAAGTCTTATCGTGCTGGTTGAGGCATATGAGACGATTGCGGGTACGTCTGTGCGTCGTATTCGCGGCTCGGTTCTGGCAAATCGGGAATTTCATGTGGGTCTTAATCGAATATTTCGGGAAGTGACCTCTGCATATAGAAAAGAAGTCGAGCATATTATGGAAAAAAAAGAAATCAAAATTGAAGGATCCGGATTTTCCTTGATTAAGCGCACGAAGAAAACCGTATTAATGCTCCTTTCGGCAAATACGGGTCTATACGGAGATGTAATCAATCGTATATTTATGGCTTTCATAAAAGAAAAACGGCGTACGCAATGTGATGTAATTATCGTGGGTCGCATAGGAAAAATGTTTTTTGAAGAAGTCATGCCCGGAAGCCCATTTACTTACTTTGATTTTCCGGACAATGCAATTGCAATTGAAAATCTTAAACAAATCAGTATGTTTGTCGCCCAATATGAAAAGGTTGTCGCCTTTTACGGCATATTCAAGAACTTGCTTACTCAGCAAGTGAGGGCATCTGTTGTTTCTGGCGTAGAGTTGCCGACCGAAAAATCCGAAGAGAAATCATTTCAGCTTTATTTCTTTGAGCCGTCGCTCGAAGAAGTAGCGCTCTTTTTTGAAAATGAAATTTTTGCGTCTCTTCTTGAACAGATTTTTCAAGAATCACGTCTGGCGAAGCTCGCGGCGCGCATGGTGTTATTGGATCATGCGACGGTGAATATCGAAGAAAAATTGAAGCGCGTAAATTTAGAAAAACAAAGAACGCGTCATCGTGCTATTAATCGTCAGTTGATTGGTTCGTTAAGCGGCGTAGCTTTGTGGAGCTGATGAATATGGACGAACAAAATGTAGGAAAAATTATATCAATACAAGGGCAAGTTGCTGAAGTTAAATTTATAAACAAAGCGCCTGCTGTGCATGATGTCCTTGTGCTTGCAAGTGATCCGTCCGTAAGAATGGAGGTGTATTTATCATCAAAAGCGCAAACATATTTTTGCCTGATGTTATCGGGAACACAGTCAATAACGCGCGGGGCGAAAGTGATAAATACGGAGCAGCCTATCATGATTCCTGCGGGAAGGGAGCTCTTGGGACGCGTTATTGACACATTCGGCAATCCGCTTGATGGCAAGGGACCAATTGCCGCAAAAGATGTATTCCCGATTTATCGTCAGATGTCGACATATAATGAAATATCCACCACGCAGCAAATTCTTGAGACAGGAATAAAAATTATTGATCTTTTCTGTCCGTTTTTAAAAGGAGGTAAGATCGGACTTTTGGGAGGCGCGGGAGTAGGGAAAACGGTTATGCTCACCGAGATTTTGCATAATATCTTCGTGTTGCGTAAACACGAAGATACGATTTCGGTATTTGCGGGCGTAGGAGAGCGTATCAGAGAGGGCCATGAACTTTTTGAAACTTTGGAGGAGAAACATGCTCTTTCGCTTGCGACCCTCGTTCTCGGTCCCATGGGATCGCCCTCATCAATCCGTCTGTTAACGGGATTTACTGCGGCGTCTCTTGTGGAATATTACCGTGATGTCGCCAAATCCAATGTGTTATTTTTTATTGATAACGTATTTCGTTTTGCTCAAGCAGGCAATGAACTTTCAGTGGTCATGCATACCATTCCTTCAGAAGATGGATATCAGCCTACGCTTGCATCGGAGATGGCATCCATCCACGAGAGATTGATTTCCACGACAAGTAACAGCGTAAGTACCGTGGAGACTGTGTATATTCCCAATGATGACATTTTGGATCCCGCCGTACAGTCTGTTTTTTCGCATCTTGACTCTGTAGTGGTGTATTCACGCGATGTGTATCAACAAAATCTTTTACCTGCAATTGATCCGCTTACGTCATATTCATCGGCAGTGAGTCCTCAAACTGCTGGTGAGCTTCATTATCAGACGGCGCGAGATGCGCAAGCGTTGCTCAAGAAAGGTATTGCGCTTGAACGGGTAGCTTCGCTGGTGGGGGTAGCCGAGCTCTCACCGGAAGACAGAACTGTGTACCAGCGCGCCAAGAAGCTCCGCAATTTCATGACACAGAATTTTTTTGTACTTGAGGCTCAGAGCGGTGTTCCTGGCCAGTACGTGACTTTGAAGACAACGATTAATGATGTAAATCAAATACTTGTGGGCAGATATGATCACATACCGGAAGAAAAATTTCTTTATATAGGCAGTGTTGAGGAAATAGTCCAAGAGTAAGACGATAAACAGCTATAAAGATTAATTAGTCTTTGAGGTTACATGCAGTCATAAAGTATATAAAACATTACTAAACATATAGATATTTATTAAAAAATGGACACAAATATTTTAAAAAATAAAAAACTTACCGCAGTGATCAGGGATCGCAATATGCTTTTATTTCAAGGTGAGATAGAGGCAGTTTCTTCTTTTAATGATAAGGGTCCTTTTGATATACTTTCCCAGCATGCCAACTTTATATCGATTATTAAGAAAAATATTGTTCTCCATTTAGCCCAAAACCAAGAAAAACGGATTGAATTAGAATCAGGGATATTAAAAGTCAGGGATAATAATGTCGAAATATATCTAGGAATTTTGAGGAAATAGTTCACTCTCTGTCATTCTGAGCGAAGCGAAGAATCTCTTTTTATCGAGTCGCGTATGAGATTCTTCGCTTCGCTCAGAATGACACAAAAAAATACAAGTTTTTCAAAACGTAATCCGCATCAATCCAGTATCTATGAAATTATTCCGCCAACTCGTATCTCTATACGTTAAATATATCACTCAAAGAGGCGGGTTTTTGCGTTGGATGAATCGATGTGTATCAAATACCTGCGGAGTAATGATTATCGTTATTATCATAATACAGATAAGCATCACACCCGTCGTAGTGCAGGCGAATGATGCAGCGTCTGCACCGAATAGCGTTTTTTCGCATATCATAAATGCGCCGGCTAATCTTACGGCGAGTATTTTTGATAGTGTACGGAGTTTTCTTAATACGGTGACCGGCGGGAGAATCGGCGGAGTTGCGCAAGTGATTGACGGCCGCGCGATTCGTGAAAAAAATCGCGGCACGTTGCCAAGTTCTTCGGAAGGAATAACGACATTGCCGGGTATCAATATCAATGCGCCGACCGGATTTACCAAAAATGCGGAATTTGTAGCAGGTCTTATCAGTCAGACTGATGTGACCATCAATGGCATTCTCCACGGCAAAGAAATTGATTTGGGCGCGGGCAAAATTACCGCAGGCAATATTGTCTACGGTATTACTGCGGGTGAGGGTGTTGATATAACAGGTGGCGCTCAACATCCGACTATTTCATCAGCAAACTTTTTTAAAAAAGAAGGCACGACTATTGTGACTCGCGATCCGGGACTTTCCCTTGCCATCGGAGGTAATCTTACGATTGGCGCATCGACGACAGGATCGTTCTTTCATTTGTTGGGAACAAGCACAACGGCGTTTGAGGGAGCGACAGTGAGTACCATTGCGCCTAATCTGTCTAATGCATGGAGTATCGGATCTTCTGCAACCAGTTCCTCTGCAACGAGTACGCCGATTATAAGCATTGATTCGCATAACGGCGGGTCTGTCGGTATTGGCACGCCGTCTCCTTCTGCGAAATTCACGGTAAAAAATTCTCAACTAGGAAGTGTCGCATTTGAGGTCATCGGCGCGGAGGGTCAGCAGGCGAATCTTTTTGAAATTCGTGATGCGACCGAACATTCTATTTTTGCCATTGATGCATCCGGACATATCGGTATTGGCACTTCATCAACCGCAGATTCGCTTACGGTGAGCGGCACATCGACATTGGATACGCTCATGAGCGGTACATCGACATTTGTCGGCATTGTTAATTTTCAATCTGGTGTGCATTTCAACGGAGGCAATGTGGGAATTGGCACAAATAATCCCACGCGAACTCTTTCCGTAAAAGGAACGTTTGGCGTGAGCGGCGATGCACGGTTTGAAACTGCTCCGCTGCTTACAAGCATAACTAATTGCAATGGGAGTAGTTTATTGGAGACAGACGGCGAAGGTCGCATTACCTGCGGTCAAGATGATGTCGGCAGCGGAGGAGGTCCTCCGCCAAAAGACAAAGGAGAAGTACTCGCAGGTACTGCTGGGGCTTTAGCTTTTTATGCCGGCGGAGGTAATGTAGTGAGCCCCACTTCTCAACTTTTTTATGATGTGGTATTTAATACGTTTGGTATCGGGACAACGAGTCCTTTTGCCGAACTCTCGGTTGCCACGAGTGGCAGGCCGCAAATTCTTCTTACCGACCCGTCTGCGGGAGTTGATTTCAAGCATTGGTATGCATCGAGCACGCAAGGATCTCTTACATTCGGTACGCTTGCCGATTCGCTCGCAACAACTTCAATTGCGGAAAAAATTCGTATTACGAATGCAGGACTTTTTGGCATCGGGACGACGAGTCCGGGTAGTATTTTATCCATCCAAGGAGCGGCGAACTTCGTATCATCAGGCACCTCAACGATATATACAAATCTTCTCCTCCCCTATATTAATTCCACTTCCACGTCTGCCACG
>Ga0209515_10001032_pt1 | contig 48209 bp, 45 predicted proteins | sample Subgroupgradi54m_FD_187454 | JGI IMG/M metagenome (GOLD analysis project Ga0209515, IMG submission 187454) | Subsurface groundwater microbial communities from S. Glens Falls, New York, USA - GMW60B uncontaminated upgradient, 5.4 m (SPAdes)... ... | reverse complement strand
GTATCAATATAGTCAGAAACAATCAGAGCTGAAATTTGCAGATGTCCTGATTCCCAGTATTTTTGGGGAGGAACGCCATAACTCCCAACCAGTGGATAGCTTAAAATTAAAATCTGACCAATGTAGGAAGGATCTGTGAGACTTTCCGGATATCCAACCATTCCAGTTGAAAATACTACTTCACCGGAAATGCCAGATTCATATCCAAAACTTTCGCCTGTGTGTTCACTACCATCTGCTAATTTTAAAATTGCCTGCATTCTTTATTTCAAGATTAATTTTAATAATGCCATTCTCACATACATTCCATTTTTAATTTGTTTAGTTAAAAAAATACACCGTAAATCATTATCAACTTCCCTATCAACTTCATCAATTCTTGGAAGAACATGCATAACGATCATTTTATTGTTTCCTTTTGCTTTTAATAATGCAGTTGAAAGATATGGAGCCTTAATTTTATTCGATGCAGTTTTGTTTTTGAAACGTTCTTTTTGGACTCTTGTCCAATACCAAAAATCACAATCTCTTGGAATATTTTTTTCAGAATCTATTTCAAATATTTTCAACCCTCGACTTTTATATAAATAGACATCTTTTTTAGACAACGATAATTCTTTTGGTGAAAGTAAATATATGGAATTATTTTTGTATAGACATAGAGCTTTTAATAAGGACCTAACTGCTCTTCCATATAAAAAATCGCCAGCAATCAAACCTTTTAATCTATCTAATCTGCCAAATTGTTCTCTAATAGTGTATAGATCAAGAAGAGCTTGCGAAGGATGTTCACCTGCTCCATCTCCGGCATTAATAACCGGAATGTCAGTCACATTTGCTGCTCGACTAGCTGCACCGATTTCTGGATGACGAATAATAATTAAGTCTGAATAGGCTGAAAATACTTTAATCGTATCCTCGAGTGTCTCGCCTTTTACAGCTGAAGAAGTTTGCATTGGATTTTGATATTCAATAGTTTGTGCACCCAATCGTTTTGCTGCAGATGCGAAAGAACTGAAGGTGCGGGAAGAAGGCTCAAAAAAAAGCAAGGTGATTACCTTGCCTTTTAATATTTCAAGAGTTTTTTTATTCTTGAAGGATTTTTTAATTCCATCAGCAGTTTTAAAAATCAATGAAAGAGTTTTAGTATCAAGTTGGTCAAAAGAAATAATATCTGTCAACATTTTTATAAAAAAAATGGGAGCACTTGCTCCCATGAGTTAAAAAATTTTGATATTTCCAAAAATTTGCATTCTGAAAATCAGATATTACAGATTTAACTATAATTTGTCAAGGACAATTATTGAAGGTATAATTAGGAAAGTACTTAGCCGGAGTGGCGGAACTGGCAGACCCCGAATAAAATGGCGCGGTGCTGAAACGGTATACAGACTAGTCTCAAAAACTAGTGATGTGAAAACATCGTGAGAGTTCAAATCTCTCCCGCGCCACTTTAAAATCGATTTGAACCGATTTTAAAGTGTAAACACAATATTAGTTTCTAATATACTAACGAAGGTCTAAGGATTCTGCCTTATAAACTAAATTCTTTTGTTGAATAATGACTTGACGATTTCCTTTTTCAACATACCCTGCATCGATACTTTCAAATCCATTTTCTTTAATTATTTTTTGAGCTTCGACAACCTCTTTTTCTGGAACAAATATTGCATAATCCATACCCATATTATATGTCTCATATATTTCATAATCAGATAAACCTGCATTTTTTTGGATAAAAAGAAATATCTCTTGAGGATCGAATATTTTTTCAAGAACATATATATAGTTTTGTCTAGCTCTCATAATTTTTCGTAACCCGTGGCCAGTAATGTTGGAAATATAATGAAGATCAATATTGTTTTTAAACAAATCTTGTATAAGATACGCGTAAATATTTGATTTCGTTAAAATTGCCTCCCCATACATTTGTCCACTGGATAGTTTCGTTGAATACCCTTTTGGAAGTTTTTTTGCGATTGCTCGTGCAAGTGAAATCCCATTCGCATTTATTCCATTGCTTTTTAATAATAAGATTCTATCTCCGTTTTTTAACTTTGTGTCTATCAATAGTCGGGATTTTGATTTGATTACCCCGACCGCTGACCCACCCAGATCTACTGTATTTGGAACTACAATGCCTTTGAGTGTCGGTGTTTCTCCTCCACCCCATGATACACCTGACAAATCACAGGCGTCTTTCCAACCGCTGAGGAAATCCTTCATTCTTACGGTATCTTCTAACCAACTATTATCTTCAATTGCCCAATAAGCATGAATGGTCAAAGGAGTTGCTCCAACGGTAATTAAATCATTAATAATGGTAGCAACGGTATCATGGCCAATAACATCATAATAAGATTTATCAGTTATCTTTCTCATTGCATCAGCCACCAGATTTTTTGTTCCCAATCCTTCTATAACACTTGCCATCAAAACATTTCCTTGTTGCCAGACGTATGCTGACTCTCCTCTGGTATCTGATATTTCCTGAAACCCGTGTTTGGTTAAATTCTTCGAAGTCGATTTTGCGGATGTTTGCGCTAATTTTTTTATCGGATCTTTCGTATCGTAATTATCGCCAACTTGTGAATAAGTGACTTTTTGTTTTTTCATACATGTAAACTTTTCTTTATATCTTCCTCAATCGGGTATTGATACGGTTTAAATTTCTTGCCTGTTATTTTTTCATAAACTCCAATGTATCGTTGAGATAGTTTAACCATTAAATCTGTTGGCATTTTAGGAGGTCGGCCATCTCCTCTATATCCCTGATTTGCATACCAAAGTCTTAAAAACTCCTTGTCATAATAATCAGGTTCCTGATTCTTCTTAAATTGCTTCTTATAGGTATCAGCTATCCAGAATCGAGAACTATCAGGTGTATGAATTTCATCAATAAGCATCAATTGCCCATTATAAATACCAAATTCGTATTTTGTATCAACAAGAATGAGACCGTTTCTTTTACATAAATTACTACCGAATCTAAATAGTTCTATAGCAATCTTTTCCATTTGTAAATATAATTTTTTGTTAAGAAGTTTCTTCGATAGAATTGCATCTCGAGTAAGCATTTCATCATGAATTTTACTTCCTATTTCAGGATGAGTTGTTGGGGTAATAATAGGATGTGGTAACTTTTGGTTTTTTTTCATTTTTTCAGGAAATTTCAAACCATAGATTAATCTTTTCCCCAGTGAATAGTTATACCAAAGGCCTGTCTTTGAAACACCGCTTATAAATCCTCGCACCACCATCTCCACAGGGATGATAGTACAATTTCTCGTAACCATTACGTTGTGATGGGGAACTGCAATCATATGGTTCGAGATAATGTGTCTGGTTTTCTTAAACCAAAACTCTGAGAGAAGGTTTAAAATAGTTCCTTTAAATGGAATAAGACCGAGAAAAACATCAAACGACGTATGTCTATCTGTTGTAATTAATATTCTTTTGTTGCCTTGTAAATAAATATCACGGACCTTCCCCTGTTGTTTTTTTCCTAATTTAGGAAGATCTATTGTTTTCAATACGTTTGGTAATGCTTTAAGAATTTTTTTAGCTTGAATCATATCTCTGGAAATTTTCAATTTTTAATTTGAAATTTTCAATCAATGCTTAATGATTTAATTTTAAATTCTCAAGATATTTTTTATATCCAATCTTTTGGAGTTTTTTCGTTTTTGCTAGAACGTCATCGTTTAATTTCTTTTTATAATCCCTTAATTTATTTTGCAGATCTTTGTTCTGAACTGCAAGTATTTCAACCGCTAAAATACCTGCATTTTTAGCACCGTTAATCCCTACAGTTGCAACCGGAATTCCAGGAGGCATCTGGACAATGGAGTACAAAGAGTCAATACCGTTTAAAGTCGAAGTTTTTATCGGAACTCCAATCACCGGCAATGGAAACAGGGAAGCAATAACGCCGGCTAAATGTGCCGCTCCACCTGCGGCGGCAATAATTATTTTTATACCACGCTCGAGAGCATTTTTTGCAAATTTTGTTGTTTCTTCGGGACTGCGATGGGCTGATAAAATTAACACTTCATGAGGGACTCCAAATTCGTTTAATAATTCAACCGCTTCCCTCATTATTGATAGATCAGAGTCCGAACCCATCAGAACAGATACAATTGGGTTTTCCATACAAAAAATTATGTAACTATTAATTGTATACTATTATTTTTTAAAGCCTGTTTTATTTCCATAGCAACCCTTCTTCCCACACTTATTGATCGACCGAATAAATAATGTGTATATGGAGTTGCAGAAATCCCGGGAGATCCGGGCATTCGTGGCGAAACATCAATGACAATTATTTCTTTTTTGGGAGGCCCAGGAATAATGATTGTCTGTAAAGCAAAAGGTCCAATGATACCGGGGGCTACTAATGTTTGACTTACTTTAACGAACTTCTCTCCAAGAATAAATGCATCCTCCAACAATGATTCAAGAACTGTTACAGTTACATGACCTGCCTCCTCATATTTTACGGTCAACCGTTTTATAACCTCATCCTGATACGGAGAAAGGATTTTTGTCATTCCTTCTGCGTTAGTTTGTCTTCTCATATCGGTTCCTAATAGTTCCAGTCTTTTTGTGAGGAGTGAATAAAAAAAATTGAAATTTACCTGAACACCAACTACATACTCCTCAATCACCGCTTCTTCAATTTGTTTTTTTGTAAATACTCCCTGTTTTAACTTTTCTTTAACTTGTTTTTGATAATCTTCATACGTATTTACGATGAAAAAAGCCCTTTCGAAACTGCGTTCTTTTTCAAGAACCTTTACCAAACATAACCTGTCTATTTTTTTTGGATCGGTAAACTGTTTGGGATAACGAATCTGTCCTTTATCCAAGATGTCATACTGATTAGGTCTCCTCCCCCGCTCTTCGATGTTGAGAAGGTACCGATTCCCGAACATTGGTACTTTAAATTTTTTTTCAATAGTTTGATAGTTAAAATTGAGATACGTTTCAAAGGAACGATGAGGAATAAAAATAGCGTTTTTTTCCAATAATTTTTTTTGAACTGATGATTTGAGAATATCTGAAAATGTATCCACTACCAAACATTCATCAACGCAGCCTACTCCATTTTGAGTAAGATAATATTCACTATATGTTTTCTCGCGGCCTTTTTGGCAAACTACCAGCGTCTTGAATCCTTCATCCTTGGCGCCGCGACAAATATCTAAAGCGCTGTGACTGCCTAGAGTAGCAATGGTAATATTAGTTAAATTTTCAATTTTCATTTTTCAATTTTCAGTGAATTTCCAATTTTCAATCAACTTCAATCTAAAATCAAATCTAACTTATTTTTCTCTATGGCAATTTTAATTTCCCTGGCGATTCTTCTTCCCATACTCATCGGTTCATCATACAAAAGCCATGAATAAGGCGAACCCTGTTCAAACAAAAATGTTCCCGCAACTATTCGCGCAGATATCTCTATTACATGAAACTTCTGATCGGATGTAATGATCGTTTCCAGACAAAATGGTCCAAATATTCCTCTTGAATCTATAATTTTTTTTGACGCCTCAACCAGCCGCTCTCCCATTGCATACGCTTCAGGCAACATCGATTCTCTCAAAGTCAGCGGACTATTTGCCACTACCACATAACTCAAATCGGTTTTCATTTCTTTTTGCTCTCTAAAAGGAATTCTTCCCCACGCATCTGTATTGGTTTCGTACCGCCTGTCAATCCCGAGGATTTCTATTTTTTTAGAAAGCGGTGAATAAAAATAATGAATATACAGAGGAACACCAATGATATATTTTTGGATTATGTATTGTTTGTGAGACATGGTTTTTATTTTTCGTTTGAATTCCTTTTTACTACCTGCAAAAATATAGCCTTTTCCGCCAGCCGCCCCAAACGATTTCACTATCACCGGATATTCTGCTTCATCTGGATTATCGTACAAAGGAGGTTTGTTTAACTGTGCTTTCTTCATCCATTCGTGTTGTTTCATCCTGTCCGCTTCCCAATCCAAGACTTTTTTATTCCCAAAATATGGAGTTCGGATTTTTTTATTTCCCTCCATACCAAGATATGCAACGAATGATCCATGCGGAATAATAATGGTATTTTTCTGGCGTAACTGATTTTCTAATTTTGGAAACTCTTGGTAATTTTTAATTAGTATTATTTCATCAATAAAAGAAAAGCGTTCGTACAATGATTGCCTATCATTCATTGTGATAAGTAACGTCTTGAACCCCTCATCATGAGCACCTTTCAAAATCTGCAAAGCAGAATGACTTCCCAATGTAGCTATTGTATATTTTTTCATAAAACTACTCCCATTCCATTGTTGCCGGCGGTTTTGTGGTAATATCATAAACCACTCGCACCACCTCAAAAACTTCAGTAACGATTCTACTGGAGATTTTGGCTAAAACTTCATACGGCAGTCTTACCCAATCAGCAGTCATTGTATCCTTTGATTCAATAATTCTTAATGCAATAGTCTCTCCGTATTTTCTTTCATCTCCTACTACTCCTGTAGTTTTAATTCCGGTAAAAATGGCAAAGGCCATCCAGATCGATTCATATAATCCGGCTTTTTTAATTTCATCAATTACGATTAAATCTGCGTTATTCAATATCCTTAACCGTTCTTTGGTAACTTCTCCAACAATTCTCACAGCTAAGCCCGGACCAGGAAACACATGTCTCGTAATTACTTCCTGGGGAAATTTCAGTTCTTTGGCCATTTTCCTTACCTCATCTTTATAAAACATTCGTAAGGGCTCGATAATTTTGAAACCGTGCTTTTCAGGAATTCCTCCGACATTATGATGAGTTTTGATTTTGTGGGAATGTTTTGTTCCCTGACTTTCTATAACGTCCGGGTAGATTGTTCCTTGAACCAATATTTTTGCTCCAATTTTTTTTGCCTCCCTCTCAAATACACGGATAAACGTTTTGCCGATTATTATTCTTTTTTCCTCAGGATCTGTAACTCCTTTTAACGCACTGAGAAAATCATTTTGTGCATCAATAATAACTAAAGGCAATATCAGTTTTGTTTTAAAGGTATTCCGTATTTCTTCAGTTTCCCCTGTTCTCATGAGACCTGTATCAACATAAAAACAAGTGAGTTGTTTTCCAATTACCTGATAGGTGAGATAGCTGGCGACACTGGAATCAATACCTCCTGACAAAGCGCAAACAGCTTTTTCTTTTCCTATTTTTTCCTTTAAATAGTGCTTTATCTCTTCAATTTTCTTTTGTCCAATTACTGGATTTTCATTGCAAATATCTAATACAAAATTCCGGAGTATTTCTTGACCATACTCTGTATGATGTACCTCCGGATGAAACATAATCCCATAGATTTTTTTTGTTTCGTTGGATAAAGCCGCAATCGGTACCGTCTGAGTAGATCCGATTACTGAAGTTTCTTTTGGAAGATTGACTACCTGGTCAAAATGGCTCATCCAGACAGTAAATTCTTTTTTATTTGTATCCCAGTTGGCAAAAAGTGCGCACTTATTTTTGAGAATAAATCGTGTCGGCCCATACTCTTTCTTTTTACCCGAGGCAACTTTTCCGCCTAAAAGATGGCCTAAAACTTCTAAACCATAACAAATACCTAACACAGGAATTCCTAAATTTAGAATTTGCTTGTCAACCAAAAGAGCTTTTTTTCCATAAACAGAAGCAGGACCTCCGGACAAAATAATTCCCTTTGCTTTGTATTTCAAGGCACATTCTAATGCATCTTGAGGAAGAATAATTTCTACAGACACTCCTAAATCTCTGACTCTTCGCCCGATTAAATGAGTTGTTTGGGAACCGAAATCAACGATAATAATCATAATTTTAATTATTCAAAATACTTCATCGCATTTTTGAAAATTTGTAATCCCGGACCTGAATTCGGTATATTTTTCTTTTCCCTTTTTAATTTTTCTTTGAGATAGGTCCAATGGGGAAGCTGAGTAAAAAACATTGCCCGTTCAGGATGCGGCATAAGACCAAATATTTTACCGCTTTCGTCAGTAATCCCTGCAATATTATCGAGTGATCCGTTCGGATTTGCGGGTAACGATTGATACTGACATATTTCTCCATCTATATATCTTAAAGCAATTAATTTTTTTCTTTTTAATGTATTAAGTGTTTTGTCGTCTACATAAAAGTTCCCTTCTCCATGAGCAACAGGTAAAGAAAGCGTTTTTATTCCCTGTAACCATGGAGAACTGTTTTCAATCTTTAAATCAACCCAACGATCTGTGTATCGGGCAGAATTATTATTAATCAAAGCTATTTTTACCGGCAGCAGTTCCAGATGGGCGAGAATCTGAAATCCATTACAGATCCCGATAACAAGATGATCTTTTGTGATAAATTTTTTGAGTTTTTCTATAAGATGATTTTTCAGTTTATTGGCAAACGCATTACCTGCTCCGGTATCGTCTCCATAGGCAAAACCTCCGGGCAATACAAGGATTTGATATCCTTCAATCGTTTTAACGCCATCAATTAAATCATTGATATGAATGATATCTGCTTTTCCTCCTGCAAGTTCAAAAGCATATTTCGTTTCTTCCTCACAATTTAAACCGTAACCAGACATAACAAGAATTTTTGGTTTCATAATTTTCAATTTGAAATTTTCAATTTTCAATCAATTTACAATTTTTAATTAGTAATTTTTAAAGGTTTCTTTATAGGATTTAAGTAATAATTCAACATCGGTTTTAATCACTGCTTTTCCTTTTAAACCGGAAATTATAAACTCTTTATCATTATTTACTTTTCCTATTTGCGCAAATGAATTACCTCTCATGATTTTTTCAAACTTCTCTTTATTTTTCGGATCAATTGTGACAATAATTCTTCCTTGGGTTTCGCTAAATAATGCGTAATCATCTCGTTTAACTTTTCCAGGCAATTTTTTTAAAGAAATTTCAACTCCAAGCATCCCTGCCATTGCCATTTTTGCTAAAGAAATTCCTAGCCCTCCCCTTGTTATACTGATTGCTGAATCGATGAGTTCTTGCCGTATTGCTTTAAATAACGATTGATAGATTTTTCTGTTTTTATTTGCATTTACTTGAGGAACTCTATTCCCAATAATCGAATGATACGCAAAATATTCTGATCCTCCCATCTCTTCGTAGGTATCTCCAAGAATATAGATGAGATCACCGGGAAATTTCAGATCAATAGAAGTTGTCTTTTGAATATCGTTGATCACTCCAATGGAAGAAATCAGTAAGGTTGGCGGAACCGAAAGTATAATCGGATTCCCTCTTTCATCATAGCCTTTGAAATCATTAAACATGCTGTCTTTCCCCGATATAAACGGCGTACCATACGCCAGGGTATAATCATAACAAGCCTTTGCCGCTTGTTTGAGTTGGCCAAGGCGTTCGGGGTCATCCGGACTGCACCAGCAAAAATTATCAAGAAGAGCCAAACGATCAGGATCGGCTCCGGCAACGACCGCATTCCGTATCGCAGTATCAATAGAAGACGCAGCCATATGATACGAATCAATCTCAGAATAGGATGGATACATTCCTTGAGAAAGAACCACTCCCTTATTACTTGATAAAATGGGTCGTGTCACTGTAGCATCAGCATTAACCCTGCCTCGTCCCTGTAATGGTTTGAGAATTGATCCTGCCTGGACTTCATGATCATACTGCATTGATAAAAACTCAAATCCAGCGATATTATATCTTTGAAGCATCTGATGTAAAATTTTGATCAAATTTTGCGGTTCGGACAAAGAAAGGGCGGGAAATTGTACTTTTCTTGATTGAGTCTTCATTGATCTTTTAGGCAATCCATTATGCAAAAATTTCATTTCAACATTCATTATCTTTTTACTATGAAACATAACAATGCATCTTCCGGAAGAAGTAAATTCACCAATCACCGTTGCTTCCACTCCTCTCCGTTCCATTAAATCATGCAATTTTTTCCATTTACTTTTTGGAACGGCCAGGGTCATGCGTTCCTGACTCTCTGAAATCCAGATCTGCCAAGGAGAAAGGCCGGGATATTTCAAAGGCACAGTATCAAGCCTCACCAAACAACCTCCGCATTCTTTTGCCATTTCGGCAACAGAACAGGATAAACCGCCCGCGCCATTATCGGTTATACTATTGTAAAGCCTCAAATCTCGAGCTTCTTTGGTGATAGCATCGCTTAATTTTTTTTGGGTAATCGGATCACCTATCTGAACTGCAGTTGCCGGACTCCCCAAATCCATTGCTTCGGAGGAAAATGTTGCCCCATGAATTCCGTCCTGTCCCACCCGACCGCCTATCATAACTATGTAGTCGCCTGGTAGGGCTTTTTTTTGATACTCTTTTCTTGGAATTAACCCCACTGTACCAACAAAAACCATTGGTTTTCCTTTATACCGTCTATCAAAATACATGAATCCTTGTGGTGTAGGAATACCAGAACAGTTTCCTCCGGCATTCACCCCTTCAATGACCCCTGTCATAATCCGTTTAGGCTCAAGCATCTTTTGGGTACATTTTGGTCCTTTATAAAGAGGAATCGTGTCATCCGGTTCACCAAAACAGAATCCATAACGATTAATTATTGGTTTTGCTCCTAACCCAAAACCGATAGCGTCCCTATTTACGCCAACAATACCGGTAATTGCGCCTCCGAACGGATCTAAGGCCGAAGGACTGTTGTGGGTTTCTACCTTGTCTGTAATCAAATAATCTTTATTAAATTCAATTGCACCAGAATTATCCGTAAAAACTGAAACGCAAAAATCATTTTTTCCTTTTTTCTTCTTTATTTTTTCTGTAGCAGTTTTTATGTATGTCTTAAAAATCCCGTCTTTAATTTCGTCGATGGGATCTGCGAAAATAGTATGCTTACAATGTTCCGACCAGGTTTGGGCGATCGATTCGAGCTCGATATCGGTCGGATTTCTACCAATTTTACTAAAATATTTTTGTATTGCTTTCATATAGATCAGATCTAATGCCAAGGGTCCCCGTCTTGTTCCATCGGCATTTGCAATACCTTTTTTTCCGATTGTAGTAAGTTCTTCATCGCTAGTATTAAGGTTTACTTCATCAACTTTTTGCAATTGATCCAATTTCACTTTTGGAATTACATTTCCCATACCTTTATCTTTTTTAAACATAGAAAAATCTTTCACCAAGGCTCTTTGGATAAGCGGATTATAAAAACTATTTACTACATTATTGATTTCATTTTCTGTAAAATTGCCATTTATAAATGTTATCTGAGATGTATATACATTCTCTCCATTCTTAAATTTTATTTTCAAAAGATCTTCGATGGATTCTTTTGTAGTAGTCGCTATATTGTCTGTCACACCCGGCAAATATCCAATTTCAATTGCATAATCAAATTTTTTTGGGGAGATTGGCTCGTTAATTTTTACAGTTTGAACCATTGGATTCATCAGAATTGAGGCAATTTTCTGTAATTCCTGAGAAATAAAGTTTTTATCGATAATATAGACATCAACCAAAAAAACAGATGTAATTTTTCCCTTAAATCCATTTTCTTCAAGTTTCTTTTTCCGAACAGCTGCCCTTGTATCGAGAATTTTGGAAATTATTTCCAATCGGCTAATCATAGGTGTTTATTTTACTTTAGATTATTAATTAAATTCCTGTTAATTTTTTCTAATGAATCAACAACTAAGTCTGCTTTAGTAAAATCTTGGTGAGCAGAGATATCATGAGGAACAGCTATGCAATACATACCAGCACTTTTAGCAGCTTGAAGACCAAATTCTGTATCTTCAATCACCACACAATTTTTTGGTTCAACACCAAATTTTTTTGCAGTGATTAAAAATATTTCTGGATCAGGTTTACTTTTTAAATGTTGACTACTAATAATTTCTTTAAAATAATGATTTAATTTAAATTTGTCCAAATCATGATGAAGAAGTTTTTCTGATGATCCTGAAGCAACTGCTAAAGGATAATGCTTATATAATTCACGAATAAGTCTTAATGCACCGGCTCTCATCTGTAATTTTTCTCCTGATAATTTCCGGTAACGCTCCCGGCGTTTCTGTCTGAACGCTTCAACATCAATGATATTATATTTTACAGCAACTATTAAGGAAGGTTGAATACCTCCTTTTCCCAAACATATTTTTTTATGATCGTCCAAAGTAAAAACTCCACCATATTCTGCCACTACTTCTTGATATGCTTGAAATTGAATTGGCTCACTATCAACAATTACTCCGTCTTTATCAAAAATTACTGCCTTGATCATAAGGAATTTAATCCTCAACTTTATAACCAATATCTTTTCTATACTGCATTCCTTTAAAACTTACTCTTTTTTTTCCAATAATTGAATATGCGTTTTTAATGGCTGTTTGTATATTTTTTCCCGTTGCAGTAACGCCTAACACTCTCCCACCGTTTGTAACTATCTGATCACCATTTGTTGCTGTTCCTGCATGAAAAATAAATTTTTGAGTATCGTATTTTCCGTTCAGTCCTCGGATCACCTCTCCTTTGTTATATTTCCCCGGATATCCCTTAGATGCCAATACGACGCAAATGGATGAATCTTTACTGAATTTTATTTTCTCTTTATGCAATGTTTCATTAATACAAGATTGTAGAATTAAAAACAAATCGGATTCCAGGAGCATCATCACTGGTTGGGTTTCTGGGTCACCGAAACGGACATTATATTCCAGTACTTTGGGACCATTTTTAGTAATCATTAATCCAGCATATAATACACCTTTGTAAGGGTAACCTTCCTTTTTCATCGCGTCAATGGTTTTTTGTAGAATTGTTTTTTGGACAATTTTCATCAATTGCGGGGTCAGTGCCTGGGCAGGTGCATATGCACCCATTCCACCGGTATTTGGACCTTTATCATGGTCATAAGCTCGTTTATGATCTTGGGCAGCCAGCATGGGAACAACTGTTTTTCCGTCGGAAAAAGCAATCACCGAAACTTCCTGACCTACAAGTTTTTCCTGAATTACGATTTCATTACCAGCATCTCCAAATTCTTTTTTAATCATTATTTTATTGATAGTATCGACTGCTTCTTTTTGGGATTGGGGCAAAATTACCCCTTTACCCATTGCTAATCCACTTGCCTTAATTACATAATTTGATGCATCAACATTTTTTATAAATAAAATCGCGTCTTTATCATTTTTAAAACTAAAAGAAATTGGCTGAGGAATATTATTTCTTTTCATGAATTCTGCTGCCCAAGATTTACTCGATTCTAGTTTTGAAGCTTTTTTTGTCGGCCCAAATATTACTAATCCTTTTTTTTCAAATAGATCAACAATTCCCAATGCTAATGGATCTTCCGGTCCCACCAGCGTAAAATCGATTTTATTTTTTAAAACGAAATTCAATAATTTGTCTATTTCTGATGCTTTTATATCAATATTTTCACCTAACTGAACTGTTCCTGCATTTCCTGGCGTAAAATACATTTTGCCTACATAAGGAGATTGTTTTAATTTCCATCCCAACGCATGTTCTCTCCCCCCGGAACCGATTACCAACACTGTTTTTTTATCCATGCGGAAATAGTTGAATCGCTAATTCTTTGACTTCTTTCAAAATCTCGATATTCTCAGTGGTTATTAAAGCTTTCGGCCGCCTAAATTCCCTTACTTCTTTATCGGCAAATTGCTGTAGTGTTGCAATTACATTTTTATGTTCTATTAACAACAGTTCCGATTGTATTTTTTTAGTTGCCTCAATAAGCAGTTTTGGATTTTTTTTGATTTCGTTAATCCTTTTCATTGAATGTTTATCAGAAAAATGCAGTTTTTCAGTCCTGATCAAATCTCCTTCGTCAAACTGGTCTGTAACCAAATGTGTAGTAGCTTCTACCGAAAAATTTTTACCGGTAATCCATGCATAAGCAATTTGTGCACAAATAACTCTAGCTCCATACATTCCTACACCGCCAAAATCAATACCTCTTCCCGGATCCAAAGCACCAGGGTGTTGATTAATAATCCTCCCTGTATATTTTTCAATTATGTTACCGGGAGTCAAAGGTAACCAACCATTCTGCGATACGATATCTATTGTATTTTTTATTAAAATATCCAAAATAGCTTTTCCGAATACTACTCTGTCCGGATAATTTTTTTTCTCAATTACTGCAGTTTGTATTCCCAATTTTTTTGCTTTTTGCAATCCGACCGCGTTAACTTTGCTTGAAATTACAATAACTGGTTTCATTCTTTTCAAATCCCCATTTTGGAATGCTTTGATAATTGCTTCCGCAGTCGTTCCACCGCCTGAAATAAGAATGGCTAAACGCAATGGCTTAGCTTCCAATATGTCTTTTTTGAAGTTTTCATCAACAGGTAACGGATACTTTCCTGTAAAACACGCTTTACAGAATAAATCTTCTTTTTGGTGTGTGGCTCTGATCATACCAGTTAAACTTAAATATTTTAAGGAATCGGCATTGATGAATTTCTCTATCTGAGGTACTGTTTGTCCCGCTGCTATTAAATGTTTTCGATCCGGCGTATCTACTCCAAAATAACAAGGGTCTGTGATTGGCGGAGAACAAATTCTGATATGTACTTTTTTAGCTCCGCAATGACGCAATACTTCGATTATTTTTTTAATCGTAGTACCTCTCACTATTGAATCGTCCACAATAATAATCCGTTTTCCTTTGACTATAGTTTTTAACGGGTTAAATTTAATCTTTACACCCATATCTCTGATCCGCTGATCCGGCTGAATAAACGTCCTACCTATGTATCGATTCTTTATTAAAATCTCTCCAAATGGAATCCCTGAGGCTTTTGAATAACCAATCGCCGACGACGTACCTGAATCCGGAACCGCAGCAACAATATCTCCTGCAACCGGCGCTTCGTAGGATAATATCTCACCTGATCTCTGACGGACTTGATGAACTAACTGTTTATTCAACATAGAATCAGGACGAGCGAGATAAATGTACTCAAATAAACAGAATGCTTTTTTTTGCGAACTGATCCTTGCTACAACTGTTATCCCTTTATTATCTATTGAGACTACTTCCCCTGGTTTAACATCCCGAATATATTTTGCGCCGACCGTATCCAACGCGCACGTTTCAGAACAGACAACATAGCCCCCATTGAATTTTCCTAACACCAAAGGCCTAAAACCATACGGATCGCGGAATGCAAAGAGTTTGTTTTTTGCCAAAAGAACCATGCTGTAGGCTCCTTGAAACGATCGAATCGAATAAGCGATCTTCTGTTCTAATGTTCTTCCCGGAGCTTTCATTATCATATATCCCATCACTTCGGTATCGGTTGTTGAGATTAACCGAACTCCTTTTAGTGTCTTGGACAAATGTAATGCATTAATTATGTTGCCATTATGAGCGAGTGCTATTTGACTATTGTTATCAGTGCAAATTATGGGTTGTACATTATTAAACGTGTTCCCGCCCGTTGTCGAATATCGCGTGTGTCCGATTGCAATATGTCCTTTTAAACTTAATATGTTTTTATCGTTAAAGACTGTAGGAACTAATCCAAGCCCTTTAATTGATTTTATTTTGTGTCCGTCAGTAACTGCGATACCTGCGCCTTCCTGACCACGATGCTGCAAACTATATAGACCGAAATAGGTGATCTTTGCCACATCTTCGTCTTTACAATAAATACCAAAAACTCCACATTTATCTTTTAGCATTTCTTTCCTTTTTAGTTTTGAAAAATCGATCATAACAAAAAAGCCCGCCAATGTAGCGGGTTAATTTTTTACCTTGGACTATCCATGTTCTATTTTCTCACAAAAAAAATTTTTGTCAATGAGATTTTAATATCTATGTACATGATCCTCCCACTGTACAATAGTCGACATATCACGGGCTACAGCGTCAATATTTTTTTTAGAATAAACAAAAGATCCATGTCCTGGTAAATTAATAATTCGAATTTCATCATCTTGTAAAGGACCATCTTGCTTATAAGAATCACAAAGAGCAGATAATAAAATAAGAGTAGCCTCTCGCGAACCGCATGGTGGCGAATGAGGATACCCAAATCCTTCCATATCAGCATTAATCACCTTTACTTTTTTATTTTTTTGCTCTCGAGAAGCCATATTGTGTGAATGTATTCCCGATTTTGCTCCCGCTTTAATTCCTTTTGGAATGACAGGTAATACTCTTGATTCATTAAAACCGTTGGTTATATATTCCATTGCTTCCTTGAATGAAGATATTTTTCCTGATTCTAATAATGAGCTTATCATTGCAAACAAAACGCTTTCATGAGTTTCTATTGATCCTGGATGATCGATCCATATTGGTTGGAGTTTTACCATGTCTTTAATTGCGTCATATTTCTTTCGCAAAAAAGAACTTAGCAATTCGTTAACCGTATCTTTCATTTGCTGTTTGGATGGATGTTTAAATAAATTAACGAGGTGCCCTTTTGGAAGTCCAAAAAGAATGTAATGTTCACTGCCAAATTCTGTTGCTCCATATACAGCAACAACATTTCCTTTCTTTGGATCTGCATCGGTTTTCGTAACACCTGTCTCTGTAACTGCCAATATCGGCTCTCCATATTGATCTTCCTCAATCACAGTCCACTGCATTCCTTCACCTAATCCAGCTGTACCAAGAGCTTTCATTGCGGCTAATTGTTGTTTACGACTCATTCCTAGTTCCCGTAGATCTAAATCCCAAATCAGTGGCCTCGGTTTTGCTTTTGAAAGAATATGACTTGCGTCTTGCATTCTTCTTACGTCAAGATTACTGATCCAGTCTCCAAACGTTATTATTACATTTTTCTTTCCTTCTCTTGTACTTACCATTTCCGCTTTATTTAAGAATGCTAAGCGGAGTACTGCATTTACAAAAATGCCAAGTGGGTTTGATTTATCATGTATCAGAACTGCTGTATTCCCTTCCATACTTGCAACAAGTGCTTTTGCTCCATCATTTAATGCTGTCTGTTGTTCTTTCCCCTCCATAATCAAAGTAAAATGACCTGCTTTATGCCCCATCTGTGTTCGTGCATATTTAGTCAGATCATCTTTTACAGGAATTTCATCAACAGATCCAGCAATAACTACTTTTCTATCCGCTCTTTTTTTATATTCACTTTTCCTTGGAAATCTACCTAATGTTTTCGTTGGATCTATTTCTTCTAAACTCCTTAAATCATGAAGTTGAATCATACCATCGGCATTATCTGGAAGTTGCTCTTTTGGATCATCTGATGCATATACTACGGTATCATCTCTTTTTCTAAATGCGGCTTCTAGACTCTCTGCAATGAATTGATGAAATGGAGGATATTTTTCTGATTGCACTATAACAATAGTTACTGGCTCTATTACATGTCTATATTTGCCATCTGCTGGAGAAATTCGATCTAGATATTTTTCAAGTGGCATGTTTGAATAAGGTGAATTATACCTTAATGCCAATAATTTTACAAATTACAATTCCTCCACATTATGTGACTTACTCTCTCTAAATCCTGCTTCGGTAATTTTGATGAATCGAGCGTTTTTCCATAAATCTTTGATCGTTTTTGCATTACAGTAACTCATGCCGCTTCGAAGGGCCCCAACGAGTTGATAAATCACGTCGGCCACATGGCCTTTATACGGAACCATTGCCTCTATTCCTTCCGGCACGATGGTATTTAATTGTCGTTCGTTGTGATTTTCCAGTTCAATTTTCCGATCAGCAGTCGCCAAAAAAGACGCTGACCCTCGATGCACTTTAAACTTCATCCCTTTTCGCATAATGGCTCCTCCTGGACTTTCATCTGTTCCTGCAAACCATCCGGCAAGCATACAGGTTGATGCACCCGCGGCCAATGCCTTAGGAATATCTCCTGGGTAATTAGTCCCCCCATCGGCAATCACCGGAACATTTTTTTTATGAGCTTCTGTAGCACATTCCATGACTGCGGTAAACTGAGGAACACCGACTCCGGCGACGATTCGAGTAGTACATAGTCCCCCTGGGCCAATCCCCACTTTCACTGCATCAATTCCTCTCTCTATGAGTTCTTGCGTTCCTTCTTTTGTCGCTACATTTCCGCCGATTAAATCGATGTCAGGAAATTTTTTCTTAATTTCTTTGACTGCTTTTAGTGCGACTTCATTATGACCATGAGCAACGTCTACAACCAACACGTCAACTTGTGCCTTTATAAGAGCTTCCGCTCGCTCGAGAAAATCATTCACCACTCCAACCGCTCCTCCAACACGATAGCGGCCATAATCGTCTTTAGTTGAATAAGGAAATTTTTCAAAATTACGAACCGTCCGAGCGGTGATAAGTCCTTTCAATATTCCTTTATTGTCGATAAGAGGAAGTTTTTCTATTTTGTGCTCGTTAAAAAATTTCTTTGCTTGGCTGAAGGTTGTGTTTACCTTTCCGGTAATTAAATTTTTAAGCGGAGTCATGAGACCGTGCACGGTTTTATTAAGATTTGATTCAAAAAAATAATCGCGTTTGCTTAATATCCCAAGTACATGATTTTTTTCATCGACGACGACAAACCCATCTATTTTATATTTTTTTACTCGCTCCCATACTTTATGTAAATTCATTTCTGGTCGTACGGTATATGGTTGATGCAATACATAGCCGACATCCCTTTTTGTTTTTATTACTTGAGCAACCTGTTCCTCAATCGTCATGAATCGGTGAATGATGCCGATACCTCCTTCCTTTGCAAGTGCTATTGCCATATCGGCTTCTGTTACCGTATCCATGTTTGCAGAAACAAACGGAATTGAGAGTTCAATATGACGGGTCAATTTAGTTTTTGTTGATACTTCACTCCGGTGATCGATGAATGATTTTTGAGGAATAAGTAACACGTCATCGTACGTCAATCCTTCTGGAAATTTCATAGAAAAATATTTGAATTTCTTTCTGTTCCAACAGAAATAATCTTGATTGGAACGTGTAATTGTTTTTGAATATACAGTATATATGATTTTGCTTCTTTTGGAAGGGCATTAAATGAACGAACTTTCGAAATATCTTTTTTCCATCCTTTGAAATCTTTGTAAATCGGCTTACAGTTTGCAAACTCCGACATTAAAGCAGGAATTTCTTTTGTTTTTTTTCCGTAAAAAACGTAATGAGTACAGACTTTGATTTTGGGTAACGTAGACAACACGTCTAATTTCGTTATGGCTACATAATCAAATCCTGATAGTCGTATCGCCGATCTAAGCATAGGAAGATCCAACCAACCGCATCGCCGTGGTCTTTTGGAAACAGTTCCGTACTCTCCCCCGACTGATCGAATTTCTTCACCAATTTTGTCAAATAATTCTGTTGGAAAAGGACCATTTCCCACTCTCGTCGTATATGCCTTCACAATTCCCATACTGTAGATTTTTTGTGGCGCAATACCTACATACGGAAACACTCCTCCTGATATGGTATACACTGCAGTAGTATAGGGATGCGTACCAAACACTCCGTCCAAAAATGTTCCGTGTGCTCCTTCAAATAATACTTTTTTTTTCTTCGCTTGAATGGTGTTTTGTATTATGAGTGATACATCTCCCAAATATTTTTTGAGTTTTTTTCCATATACAATATAGTCTTTATAGATCTCCTCTACTGTCAACTCTGTTTTCTGCCCAAATACTTTTTCAATCTGTAGTTTTTTCAAAGGAAAAAACATTGCTAACTTTTCTTTAAGAGATAAAGGGTCAATAAGATCTTCGAATCTAACACCGGAACGATTATTTTTATCCTCGTAACAATACCCAATTCCTAAATGAAGACTTCCTGTCGCTTTCTTTCCTTTCCAAACTTCTGTCGCCCGGTCAAGTTCTTTGTGATACGGCATCACGATATTTACCCGAGGATCAATGGTGAGATCGACCTTTATTCTTCTTTTTTCAAAAAACTCAATTTCTTCCAATAGCACTTTCGGATCAATAACAACGCCCTGCGCCAGAAATAATTTTTTTCTCTGCAAAACACCTGAGGGAATCAGTGACAGCTTGAATTTCTCTCCTTGAAAAACAACGGTATGACCGGCGTTATTTCCGCCGTTATACCGGACAACACTATCTGCCTCTTTTGCCAAAAGATCAACGATTTTTCCTTTCCCTTCATCACCCCATTGGGAACCCACGATAACAAGAGGAAAGTTAATTTTCAATTTTAAATTTTTAATTTTCATTCAATGCTTAATTTTTAATTTTCAAAAAAGCGCAAATACCTTTTTTGAGCAAATGACTTGGGTCCCTTTAGGGTGAAGTCTGCGAAAAAAACGGTATTAAGCTTTTAATAAGGAAATATAATCCTGTCTATCTGCGCCTGTTGAAACAATGGCAATTGGGACCTTGAGAAATGATTCAATAAATCGGAGATATTTCTGACAATTTTTGGGTAAATCTCCGAATTTTCTCGCATTTTGTATATTTTCTTTCCAGCCTTTGAATGTTACATATCTTGGGATTAGTTGTGCTAACTCGTTGTATCCGCATTCACTGTATGATATTTTTTTTCCTTCTAAATAGTACCCTATGCAGATTTTTATTTCAGAAACTCCAGATAAAATATCTGTTTTCGTAATCACCAGTTTTGTTGCGCCGTTCACCTCACATGCAAACTTCACTCCTTCGAGATCAAGCCAACCTATTCTCCTTGGACGACCGGTTGTTGTCCCATATTCTTGACCTTTTTCACGAATATAGTCTGCCTGTTTATCTAATAATTCCGTAGGAAGCGGGCCTCCTCCAACGCGAGACAAATATGCTTTGACAACAACCCAAACTTCATTGACTTTTGAGAGCGGAATTCCTGAACCTGTATTTACTGCTCCAGTAACTACATTAGATCCTGTAGAAAAAGGGTAGGGAGAAAAATCAATATCGAGCATTACTCCGTGTGCTCCTTCGAGTAAAATATTTTTTTTATTCTTGATCGCATTCTGCAGTAAAAGAAATGTATCTTTTATATACGGAACGATTTTTTCTTTAAATCCTTTATATCTTTTCAATTCTTTTTGTATATTGATTGGTTTTACTTTAAAAAGTTTCAGTATTTTATTTTTTATGTTTGCTTGGAAAGTAAATTTTTCTACAAATATTTTCCAATTCATGAGCTCATATACTCTGATACCGTTGTAGCTTACTTTATCAGCATAGGTTGGTCCTATTCCCCGACGAGTCGTTCCTAATTTGTTTTTTCCGCGTGCATTTTCATAGGCTTCGTCAAGCTCTTTATGATACGGCATGATTAAATGACAGCGAGGTGAGATAAAAAGTTTATTTTTCAATTGTATTCCCTCCTTTTCAAGTTGGTCAATCTCTCCGATTAATACTTCGGGGTCAATAATTGTTCCATTCGCAATAACTCCTTTAGTATTTCTGTTTAAAATCCCTGAAGGTATCAGGTGAAATGAGTATTTTTTTCCATTCACTACCACCGTATGTCCCGCATTGTTCCCTCCATGGAAGCGAACCGTATAATCTGCTTTTTTAGCGAGTAGATCAACGATTTTACCTTTCCCTTCATCTCCCCATTGGCTCCCGATAACAACTTGAATCATAGAATCATTTCTGTCAATTTCTCTGCTAATCCAACATATTTTTCTGGTGTCAAATCAGTGAATTTCTTTTCTTTGTCGAGTTTTAATTCTTTAAGTATCTCTCGATAGGTTTCCTTCGTCATTTTTCTTCCTCGGGTGAGCTTTTTCAGTTTTTCATATGCTTTTTCATCTCCAGTTGAACGAAGATATGTTTGAACAGCTTCGGCCAAAACTTCCCAATGACGATCCAACTCTGCTTTCACTCCTTCCGTATTTACGGTGATTTTTTTTATTCCGCTCATCATACTTTTCCATCCGAGAACGGAGTACGCAAATGCAATTCCAAATGTCCTTCGTACTGTTGAATCGGAAAGATCTCTTTGCAGTCTTGATCCAATCAATTTTCTAGTATAAAACTCAAACTGACTATTGGCAAGTTGCAAAACTCCTTCTGCATTTTCGAAATTGATCGGATTAACCTTTTGCGGCATGGTTGAGCTCCCTACTTCATATGAATGCTTTTTTTGGCCTAAGACTTCAAGCATTATGTAAAGCCAGAAATTAACCGAACAGTCAACCAAAATACCGTTGATCAGAATAAGTATCTGGAAAAATTCCAACCAGTTATCATAAGGAAGTATCTGTGTTACTGCTAAATTCGGCTTTAATCCAAACGATTCAACGAAATCCCTGCTAAAAGAAATCCAATCAATTTGAGGATACACTAGAGCTTGAGCATTGAAACTCCCTACTGCTCCATTACATTTCCCTTCAAACTCAAATTTCTCAAGTCTCTGAAGCTGTTTTTTCAATCGAAAATAATAATTAGCCACTTCTTTTCCAAATGTGGTTGGAACTGCTGGCTGACCATGCGTTCGCGCAAGAATCGGAATATGTTTGGTCGATTGAGCCAAGTCTTTGAACTGTAGCAATAGATCAGCTAATAAAGGAATGAGGACTTTTTCATTAGCCTCTTTTAATATGAGCGCCTGAGCAAGATTACTTACATCCTCTGAAGTTAAACCAATATGTATATATGGAAGAAATTTTTTTAGATTGAGAGTTAAAAACTTTTCACGAAGGTAATATTCGACCGCCTTCACATCGTGGTTTATTTTCAACTCTATTTCTTTTACCTTTTTAAACTCGGTAGTGGTAAATGTATCGACTAATCGATTAATCAATACAAGTTCCTGTTTTGTAAATTGGGGGGTAATTTTTTCCTGTGAGAGTTTCTTGAGATATTGTATCTCAACGAATATTCGATATTTCTGTAATGCGTATTCTGAAAAAAATGGGGCGAGTTCTTCGACTTTATCCCGATATCTCCCGTCTATGGGGGTTATAGCTTCATCGATACCAGAATTATTGCTATTGTATGAATACTTCACTTGGTTAACGATTTTGACGTTATATTTTTAACAGACTGCAATTGATTTGTCAAAGGAATTTTAGTCATGATAGAATTATTCATGCTTTTTATTGCACTTTTTGCCATTATTTTACTTACTATTCTCATCCTTTTTTCATTTCCCCAATTCTCACCGATCCCCTATTTTCCCTCGAATAAAAAAGACTTACCGTTGATAATAAAAAGCTTCAATCTTAAAAAAAATCAAACTATTATTGATCTTGGAGCTGGTGATGGAATGGTAATTTTTAAAGCTGCAAAAGAAGCTATCAGGAAAAAATTGAATACGAAGTTTATCGCCATCGAAATCAATCCAGTGCTGTTATGTATTTTATATTTCCGCCGTCTTCTTGAACCAAATCGCAAGAATATAAAAATTGTTTATGGAGATATTTTTACTTTTGATTATCATAACTTTATGTACGGGTCGGTCGTGACCGACCCCTACAATATAACTTTTTATCTTTACATTTCCCCCTGGCACCTTGAGAAAACGGTCAATAATGTGAAACATCAATTTAAACAATTCTCCATCGTTTCTTATATATATCCGGTGAAAAGTCTATCTAAGAAAGAAAGAAAAATAAAAGGAAACATACACACAATCTATATGTACAATATATAATAATCTATGATTCAAATATTACTAGCTATTGATACACAACTTACCCAGATTATCAATTCAATTATTCCACATAATTCTTTTTTTGATCTATTTTTTTCTTTTTTATCTATGAAAGGCGGATCAATCGCTATCTGGATAGCGATTGTTCTCTTTCTTATTATTTTTGAAGGAAAACGTCATCACAAGTTTATTATTACTTTTTGCGTTGCTGTTCTTATAACTGCTTTACTCGTTAATGTAGTAATTAAAAACATTGTTCGTCGGCCCCGACCCTCCTTCGCCAAAGCTTCGGAGGGCAGGCCCGTTTCAACTAATTCCTGTCCTAAAGATTTTTCTTTTCCCTCTGGTCACGCCTCAACCGCCTTTGCCGCGGCAACAGTCATTTCCTTTTATGACAAAAGGAGAAGGTGGTTTTATTGCTCTATTGCAGGTCTTATTGCATTTTCACGGGTTTATTTAGGATGCCATTATTTTTTGGATGTTTTAATGGGAGGAATTATTGGGTATGTAATTAGCTTTTCACTTCAAACCTTCCCCTATACATCCCCATTCCGCAGGAAAAATTGATTGTTCCTAGCTCTTCCGGAGTAAACTCGATAATATTTTCACCGTAAGCCAATGCTTTTTGGACACCAAGCTTTGGAGCAACAAGATAGCCCTGACAACCAAAGACATTTTCGCCATTTATAACCCAACGGGTAGGAACTCCTTTTTTTAGAGAAAACACATTTGGACTATACCCATATTTATTCACATTCATCCGGACAGTCTGATAGCCGTCTTTTAAAACAGAGTTGGTAGTTTGTCGGTAATTTGAAGAAAATAAACTGAAGTTTACATTCACTCCATACAGTGACAGAAAGTTTGAAAAATAAGATAAACCAATGACAAAAATCAACACTCCCACAACCTTCATAAAATACGGGTAATATTTTGACTGGGTGAACGAGCTGAAATACCCAATAAGAAGCAGTGCAGGAATCGTTCCGAGGGCAAACACCATCATCGTTAATGCACTCTGTACCGGACTTGCCAATCCTAATGCATAGACTTGTACTGTCTGCGTAAAACCGCAGGGTAAAAGATAGGTAATCGCTCCCAATAGGAATGCTGTTTTTTTTGGATGCTTTATTAAGCGCTGTTCTAACTTCTCAAAGATATTTTTGGTCAGACCAGTCGGCAGGACTGAACCAAGGGAAATAATCTTTGCCATATCGAGTCCCAGAAGCAGCATAAAAAGCGATACAAAAAAAGTGAGTGCTGTTCCAAACTTTAGGTTTGTTATGATAACGCTTCCTACAAAACCTGCCAAAAAACCAAAAAAACCATAGGAAAGAATCCTTCCGAGATTAAATGCTATGGAAGGAAAAAGATTTTTGGAATTATGTTTTCCTATAGTTGCCAAAAATAACGCTCCCGACGTTGCCATACAGGTTGAGGTAGAAGCAACGAGCCCTAAAATAAAAACAGAGAGGTAATTCAAATTTCCGGCAAGATTTATATCAGGGATAAGCTTTGCCTCTTGGGCTATTGCATAGAGAATAAAAAGAATAATTGCAATGACTCCAACATCAGTGAACCGTTTCAGTAATGGTTCTTCTCTATTTTCTCTACTCAATTCTCCACTCTCTACTATTTCGTATCCGTAGCTTTTAATTTTTGCGTTCAAGACATCCTTATGGATTTTTCCTGTAAAAAGAACTTCTACCTTCTGACTTCTAAAATCGGCTTTCACTTCTTTTATATTCCCCTCTTCCCTGAATTTATCTTCTATTAATATCTCACACGAAGGACAGTGCATTCCTTTGATGTAAAGGGTGGTTTTTTTAACTTTTGGCATAGTACAAATTATAACAGTTAATTATGTACTTTAATTAATGATTATTGTTGAGACATCAAAGTATGGTATAGCGACTGTTCCAGTTTGTTGAACGATAATGGTGAATAGTGTTACTACAACAGAATAACAGTAAGCGACTGTTGTGCCAAGTGCAACAAGCGTATCCATGTTAGCCTGTTTATGTTTTAAAGCAGGGATTGAGGCTTTATAAAAACCTATCAGTTACTTATTTTGACAACAGCCATTTCCGCAACAAGAATCTTTGTTTTTTAGTTCTTCTCTTTTACCTTGGTCATCATAACAATATGTGGTATCTTCTTTTTCATCGAGCGTCATTTTGTGAGAACTATCACAGAATGGTTGATTTTTCGAAAGACCACACATGCAGATCCAAACTGATTCTTTTTGGGGTTTGATTTCCATCGGACCCTTAGCCGTTTTTCTGACTATACGCGCCATAATTATATGTTTAAACTTGTAACTATAAACTGATATCATTTTCTCTTAAACACCTCAATAATCTCCTTTACTTTTTCCTCAACATTTTTATCGGTAATAATAGCTTCTTTGACACAAGTCTTAAGATGATTTTCTAAAACTAATTCATCAACTTTTTCCAGGGCAGACTGAACTGCCTGGGATTGCTGCGTGATATGAAGACAATATTCGTCCTTTTCTACCATATTGATAACCTTATCCAAATGACCACTTGCAATTTTTAACCGATGTAAAAGATCCTTTTTGTATGACGCAATCATGTTTGATTTAGAAATTAGAAATTTTCTTCTATCCTCACCTCCACCATAGGATATCATGGACAAAAAAAGAAGTCAAATGGTTTTATTTTTCAACCCCGTAGAATTTAACTCTATCTCCTCTAAACATAAGGTCCATTTCTCCGGTCGGGCCGTTTCGGTGTTTTGCAATATAGAGTTTAATCAAACGTTTACTTTGATCGAGTAAATCTTCGCTATCGTCTTCATAGTACAAAAACATGACGACATCGCTATCTTGTTCTATCCCACCTGAATCCCTTAAGTCCGATAGCTGCGGCTTCCTTGAGCCTCTCTGTTCAACTGCCCGCGATAACTGTGAAATAGCAAGTACGGGAATTCTTAATTCACGCGCTAAATTCTTAAGGCCTTGTGAGACAGCGGAAACTTCGTTAACCCGAGATTCATAGATACGACCTGCATTGGCTAACTGGAGATAATCAACAATAATAAGTTTGATATCCTTTTCTACCTTGAGTTTTCTTGCTTTTGTTCTCATTTCCATAATCGATGCTCCAGGAGTATCGTCAATATAAATAGGAGCTTCCGAAAGCTCCCCCATTGCTTCAGTAAGTTTTTTATAATCTTCTTCGGAGAGTTTTCCAGTTTTCAAGCGCCATGCGTCGATATCTGCTTGTCCAACCAAAAGTCGGTCAACCAATTCCTCTTTACTCATTTCGAGCGAGAAAAATCCAACAGGTAGTTTATTTTTTGTTGCAACACTTAAAGCCATGTTTAGTGCTAAAGTCGTTTTACCAATCCCAGGTCGTGCTGCTAAAATAAGTAGATTTGAGTCCTGCATACCCGCAAGTTTGTTATCCAAATCCGTAAATCCAGTCGGTACGCCCCGAAGATGGGATCCTTTTTTCACAAACTCTTCAAGTCGTTCAAAACTTTCCGCTAAAATTTCCTTTAGTTCAATAAAATCCTGATGAAGATGCTGTTGTGCAAGAGAAAAAATCTCAACTTCCGCTTCGTCGAGAAGCTTTTTCACATCTCCTTTTTCCGCAAATGCTTTCTCGACCATTCGGGACGAAAGTTCGATCAGTTTTCGTTTTGCATACTGGCTTTTGACAATATTGGCATAATGCTCAACATATGCAGATGTGGGAACGACATTAATAAGGTCTGACAGATAACTTTGTCCGCCAATTTTTTTAAGCGTTCCCTCATGTTTTAATTGATCCTGAAGAGTCACCACGTCAATCGGTTGTTGCTTTTCAAATAACGTAAGCATTGCCGAATAGATCGCCTGATTTTCTGGAAGATAAAAATGTTCTGCTCTCAAAAATTCCGCCACAATATTAATTGCGGAGGAATCAATAAGTAAAGCGCCTAATACTGATTTTTCGGCCTCAATGTCGTGCGGAGGAACCTTTAAATTTTCAGAGGTTGCCATAATAATGATTAAATAACCCAATAAGTACCAATACTACCAATGAATGATTGAATCTATTAATGAATTAATACATTGAATTTATTTTTATATTTATTGGTTTATTGGATTATTAGTCGGATTGGTTTATTAATTTGCTATCTCCATCACCACAATCTTCATCTCCTGCTCAAGTTCCTCTTTTCGTACAACCAGTTTTGAAACCGGTGGCAATGACTCTAAGCCAAACTTTTTCAAGAATTCCGATAATGGAGCAATCGGTGAAAAAATTTTCTGGTTTAATGTATTGTCATTGTAGTGCATTGGAATTGCAATTGATGGTTCGATTTTTTTGATAAGATCTGTTGCCTCGGATGCATCAATGGTATAGAATCCACCAACAGGAACTAAGAGTACATCGACTTCTCCAATTGAATCAATAAATACGTCATCAGGAATATATCCCAAATCTCCGCAGTGAAGAACAGACATTCCTTCGACCTCTACTTTATACATAACTACTTCTCCCCTTTCGGCTCCCTGTTTTTTATCATGATAACTTCTGTAGCCAAAAACTCGTGCACCTAACTTTTCAAATTCTCCCGGCATATCGATAACGAGTTGTTCCCCTTCTGGAGGTTTTCCCACAAGATCGGGACGATTATGATCGGAATGTGAATGAGATACTGTTACGATATCCGCTTCAACTTTTGGGAATTTTAAACCGATTGAAGGATCATATGGATCGGTAACAATTCGTACCTCTTTTGATTTAATAAGGAAAGATGAATGACCTAAGTATTTGATTTCCATAGTGTAGACAGAATAGCAAAAGTTAAAAATAAATTCAACGGATCTTTGAATTTGGAAATTATCTGCAAATCTGCTCTTTAATTTTTTCCTGTTCGCTTGGTGGCAATTTTTTCACCTGGTCAACAACTTTTCCTATCGTATTATCAATAATAAAGTTTGAGACGGCGGCTGAAGATTGTGATGTAAGAGATTGAACAGTTTCTTGTGCTTTTTTGGAAACTTGAGTAGTCAAAAATTTGAGATCATTGACTGGATTGGCTTGTATACCGGTTTTACTTTTTTTTGTCTCCGATTCAATTCCTAAAATATTACTCGACTTCTTTTTTCTTGATGCAAAATGATATAAAAGTAAAGAGCTTATGATTAATAAAAGGAGAAAAATTATTTTAATGGACACTATTCTTTTCTCACTTTTTTCAAGTGGTTTTATTAACATGATATAATAATACATTATACGTACGTTTTATTAAGCAAAAAGGATCATAAATATTATGAAGCTTGTTTAAGTAAAATTAAGGCTGAAAAAAGAGAAAGATACTTTAAAACTGGTTTTGGAAGAGGATTTTTAAAATCACGTTTATAATCATTGGTGGTCGTAGCTCAATTTGGTAGAGCGTCGCCCTGTGGAGGCGAATGAAGAGAGATTGTAAAAGAACAATTAAGAAATTTCTTTTTAGAAAAGAGTTGACGTTGGTGGTGACTGTAGCTCAATTTGGTAGAGCGTCGCCCTGTGGAGGCGAATGTTGGGGGTTCAAATCCCCTCAGTCACCCCATTACAACGTCAACTCTTTTCCATTGGTAGACCCCCGCCTGAGGCGGGCTGTGGAGGGGTGCCTTGGGGGTTTACACTGGAAATTTTAGAGATAAATTTCCATGTGTTCAAATCCCGTCAGTCACCCCAGATATTAATTTCTTTAGGTATCCATATTGAAACTGCATTAGAATATTAGGAGTACTCTATATATTCTTCCCTATCTGCACTCTTATACTTGCAAAATATAATATGTTAACGAAACGTTTAAGACACATAATTGTATTTATGGGGCTAACTCCTATTTGGTTACCCCTTTTTATACTAACTTTACTGTATCTTGGTCTAATTCATTAGCTTGGGTTCGAAGTTCATTTGTTTACACTGGACCTGATCCAGTGCCCAGTCACCCATTTCTTGCGGCGAAGTTGAAGGGATAAAAATATTTCTCCCATAGTAGATCAGAGGAATGGTACATATTGTCTCCTGCTAAATAATCAACCAACACCTCTCTTACCCGGCATATCTCTTTTAAACAAGATTTATTCTTGGTATCATCAATCGTGAAATCCAGTAGTTCCAATGCTCTATAAAAAGCATTTTTGCCACATTTTTTTGTTGCCTTTTTTTTCCAATTAATCGCACGGCCTACTTCTGCGCCAATATTGGCCATTTGCTCATGGATTGAATATTCTGACCAACGTTGTTGTAAATCTCTATGGAAAATGTTCATTTTTTCACTAATGTATGTACGATGTCAATTAACTTCATGTACTCATTATATCATCTCTTATTTATTGCTCAATGGCCATCACCTGTAAAAAGGAGGAGTCTGACTCAAGAGTTCCGCCGGTTGTTTTAGCCTGAATATCAATCGTATGCACTCCAGGCGAAGCTAAAATTGAACCATTAAGAGCGATAGCGGCGGCTGACCCAGCTGCCGGAAAACTTGCCTGACTATAAATTGATTTATCACTCCCATCAACAAAAAGCCCGTAGGTATTCACATATCCTTGTGCCGATGGCGGCGCTGTCTGATTTTTTGATGAGGAGAAAAAATCAATCCAAAGATTACAACTAATCGGACAGTTGATGGTAACATACATACCCATAGGCGTATAGGAAGCGGATGACGTAGTAAATAATGATCCTTGTGTTTTTGCTACTGCCAGAATTTTTTTCCCGTTGAGCTGTGAGGATGAAGTTTTCTGTCCTTTCAACGTTCCTTCCAAAGAGGCTAAAGCCGTTTCTTGATTCGTTTGTTTTTGAGTCATATTCCCCAGAATATTTTCTATTTCTTTGAAGCGTTTTCGAAATTCAATCGCCAGATCGCTATCATTGGTTGATGTACCTTTATTATCTTTTCTCGTATCCGTGTTGTAATTCAAAAGGGATAGATTTGAAACGGGTGCCGACTTGCTGATCAATACGATAAAAGCAACTAAGGCAGTCAAAAAAGCAACGACCACTAAAAAAAGTGTATGTTCAACTTTCATTATATTCTACTTTCATTGTACTAAATAGTGGAGTCTATAATGAGTATAATTTCCTATAGTGAAGTCTAGTTTTTTTTCTTTATTGCTTTTCCAAGATTCCTCAAATCATTCCTCTCTTTGATTCTTTGATTACTTCGTAACTTCAACGCTGTATATTTATCTTTCTGCTTTTTATTATCTTTATTGACTAATCTTTGGCATTCGGGATCAGGACAGATAGTTTTTGTATTAATAATAATCGATTCTCCAATTTTTTCTTCCCATGTTTTTAATACAATACGTTCCTTCCCGCAGCGAACACACGGATTTTTATAAATTGTATTCATATACTTAACCCTATCCGCGTATACGGAGTTAAACCATATAACGGATAGTACTTAATCATATTAATAGCTTCTCCTGTCGTCTCGTCTAAAACCACCACCTCCACCTGTTCTCTCTTCTCGTGGTTTTGCAACATTGACAACGATTGGTCGTCCTTCGACTTCCTTTCCGCTCATTTCAAGGGCTTTTTGTGCACTTTCTTCGGTTGCAAATGTAACGAATCCAAATCCTTTTGATCTTCCTGTTTGTCTATCGGTAATAACGATTGCTTCGGTAATTTCTCCGTATTGAGCAAACAATGCTTTTAACGAATCACCGTTGACTGACCAAGGCAAGCTTCCGACAAATAATTTATTTTTATCCATATATAACACCCCCTCTCAGTAATAATTTTTATAGTATTTCTTAAATGGAGTCATGAATAAGCTGAATTTATGTAAGCAGTTTATTGCTGTTCTCTATTGTATGAAACATTTACTAGTATACCAGATTAAATTGTAAATAGTACAATATCGTATGACAAAAAAGTTCAGGGCAATCCTGACCGATTATGACAATACATTGGCAGGATTTCATGAAAAAATAAAACCAAACCTTAAAAAAAGAATTATTGAGTTAGTCAAAAATGGTCTTATATTCTCTTTGACAACAGGAAGATCTTTTCATGGAATTATTAAAGAAACCTGTGAAGATCTTAACCTTACTTCTCCTCAGATTGTTTTTGGTGGATCACAGATTATTAATCCAAAGAATGAATCTGTTTTATGGCAGGAGCTTATTCCTTCAGATACAACCCATAGTATCATTACTCTCCTTAACACTAAAAATTTGTACACTGTTGTGGAAACGCCTTATTGTGACTATTCATCCGATGGAGAGTTTGTTTTCTTTTTTCCCAAAAAAATTCCGGTAAAAAAAATAAGTGCAATGAGTTCTAAACCAGTACCTAAAATTTTGGTCGTTGCGTACAAAAATAATCTTACTGAAAAAGATGCGCGAGAATTGGAGAAGGAAATTATATCCCAATATTCTAGCCTATCTGTTATAAAATTTGTGTATGATGGACAATGGGGACTTGATATTACTTCGGAAAAAGCGACAAAATATACCGCTGTCTTGGAATATATGAAGCTTCTTAATCTAAAACCAGAAGAAGTAGTGGGAATCGGTGATAATTTTAACGACTATCCCCTCCTGACTGCATGCGGGTTCAAAATCGCAATGGCTGACTCGCCATCTGAATTAAAGGAAATTGCTGACTATATTGCGCCAACAGAAAGGGAAGATGGATTATTAAAGGTTTTGAACAAATTTTTCTGATTATGAATATCATTCTTACATCGATCCAAAAAGAACGTTCTTATTTTGAACGGTTGAGTACCAATGCCCGACGCATTGTCATTTCTTATTTTTTATATGGTCTTGGTATTCCCCTCATATCAACATTCTTGAGTGCATTTATATGGAGAAGTTCGCATGACTTTGTCTCCCTTATTGTATATAACGCTGGAACCTGGATTGCATTACCGTTTATTTTTTTTCTTAATGGATTCCTGCTACAGTATATCTCTACTTCTTTCCTTTATACAACGGGCCTTGTACTCACTGCATTCGCTACCTTTATTTTGATAATATTTTCTCTCCATGGATATTTTGCTCTATTTATTTTAGGACTTGTTTTTGGAGTAGGTTTTGGTTTTTACTGGGCAAATCGTACTTTTTATACCTTGCGTCTGACCGAAGATTCAAATAGAAACTATTTTTACAGCCTAACCTTTACCATAGACACCATTACAGGAATCATTGTTCCATTTATTGTTGGCTGGATTATCGTATTCGGCGGCGACTTAAGCTATAAAATTCTTGCGGTCTTTCTTTTTATAACATATCTTACTGCTGGCCTTATTACAATACCTTTAACCATGCAGGCATCAGAACATTCCCACGGAATCTTGACAAAAGTAAAAGGAAAATGGAACAGTATGCGATTAGTTACATTTCTCTTTGGTTTTCAAAGCGGAAGTAATTTCATATTCCCTTCTTTGGTAGTACTGTATCTTCTGGGAAATGAGGGAATATTAGGGACAGTTACTTCATTAGGTGCACTTTTCACCGCTTTTGTTATTTATCAAATCGGCAAAGTCAGTCTTACTCATCACAGGATTTCTATTTTTGCCTCAGGAATAGGTATTCTCATTCTCATATCGATCATTTTTGCCCTCTTCCCTACTTCTATCGGAGCCATTATATATGTTGTCGGCATCACATTAGTTGTTAATTTAACATGGTCTGCCTATACTCCGATACTTTTTAATCTAATTGATCAATACACGCCGTCAAAGAAGCAAAATCGGTTCAAATATCTCGTAGATCATGAGTTTTTTTTGAATCTCGGTAGATTGTCAAGTATGAGTATTTTTTTCTTTTTGTATTTAGTTAGCTCAAAACTTTTTTCGCTCCGTTTTACACCTGTTATTATTACTACATTACAGATTTTCGTGGTGTTTCTTTTAAGAAGAATCGTAGGGCAACGGGAAGAAAAACCTGTTGAGCCCGAAGTGGGAATCGAACACATGTAAATTTTAATAGAAAATTTACAGTGTAAACCCACTATATTGATGAGCCTGGAGCGGGAATCGGACCCGCACTCTAGCCCTTACCAAGGGCTTGTTTTACCACTAAACTATCCAGGCTTTGTTTTATTTATCCCGTAAAATCGCCCTTGCGAGTCACGGATGTAAACCATGCGAACAAGTAAGAATTTTACGGGACCACTAAACTATTCGGGCAAAATGCACCGTTTTCTATTGTATCACAATTTCGCAGCTACAAAATAGCTTACTATTGCAGCCGAAACAATGACATTTAATGACTTATTGATACCCCACATCGGTATTTCTACAATTTGATCTACTAGTTTTAAAGTTTCTGGTAATACTCCACGTGTTTCATTGCCAAAAAGAAGTGCGATCGGTAATGAATAATCAGCTTTTCGGTAATCTATGGCGGTTTTGTGCTGCTCGACGGCCATAACTTGTAACCTTTTTTCTTCATTTTGAGTTTTGAATTTGGAATTTGGAATTTGTTTGGAAATTGGTTTACCCCGAAAAATTCCGAAGGAATTTATTTGGGGAAATTGGAAATTGGAAATTCGAAGTTCTTTGATAACCTTTGAAGAACTTTGACTATATTCCCACGGAACTACTTTATATGTCCCAATCGATGCTTTTTTAATCCGAGAGTTTGGCGGTATTTCGGTATCACCACAAAGATATATCTTTTCTATAGCCAATGCATCAGCAAGTCTAAATAACCCACCTATGTTATAAGTATCGTAGATATTTTCGAGAATAAAATAGATAGGGTTTCGTTTTACCTCACGGATCTCTCCTAATACTTTTTTTTCTTCTAGATCACGAAGTTCTTTAGCATTGAGTTTCATAGTTTATTATATCATTGTTACATTGCTATATTGCTAAATTGTTAAAAAAATTTAAAATTAAAAATTCAATGAAAATTGAAAATTTCAAATTAAAAATTGTCCTATCGACCTATAGTTGACATTGAGTCAATCTCATAGTATAATTCAGACAATATGAAAAATATTCTGGCTCTTTTTTTATTTGTAGTAATTCTTTTAATAACACCCATTCGAACTTTCGCACAATATGGGCAATATGGTCAAGCAGGACCTTCCCAAACAATTTCAATAAATAAATTTGTCGGTATTCCAGATAGTTCAACAACCGATCCAACAAATGCAAATTATGTGCACAATTTAACACCTGTTGATCCCCGCTTTAAATCAGGTCAGAATGTTTACTTTAAAATCGTTATTAAAAATACCTCAAGTATCCAAATTGATAATATAATTCTTAGAGATTTTGTCCCTTGGTATATCAATCCTTTGGTCGGTCCAGGGGTTTTTGATATAAATACCAGGACAATAGAATATAATGCGGGCAATTTTGCTCCTGGAGAGGAAAAAGTATTTTATTTCACCATGCAGGTTTTTTCTAAGGACAAGTTACCTTCAGATAAAGGGCTATTTTGTCTCATTAATAAGGCAGAAGCACATACAGACCAGACATCTGCAAACGATACATCACAATTATGTATTGAAAAACAAGTTACTCCTGGGAATCAAGTACCTAAAGCCGGTACGGAATACGGATTGTTTTTGGCTTCAGTCGAAATACTAGCATTAGGCGCAGGATTAACCATAAAAAGACTCATTAAATAACGAAAGAGGATGATGTTGATAGATTGTGGATAATTGAATAAAGATCGTTAGGAAAGAAACTATAGTTGACTTTACAAATTATATTGGTATATTATAAGTTATTAATTAATTAAAAGTTTCTGCTAATAAGCAGAAAACATTAAAAATAATATGGGAGTAAACTTTCCAACGCCTGGTATAAAACTTACCGCTCGTGATGCTCGAATTAGATTACCTTTTTTTCTAGGTCTTGCTGGCATAGCTAGTACCTTAGGTTTTGCACCAATGCCGCCGCCGAAATCGGGTTTAGGAATGACGGAGGCACTTGCTCCTGGAGATTTTCCTACTGAAACTGTTACAGGTTTACCTAGAACAGTCAGATTAGATTTACTTCCTCATAGAGCAGGACAGGCTTCTGATGCTGATCATCATGCAAATACCATTGATTTTGCACCAGAAATAATTATGGAACCTGGAACATTTATGACAGAGGGTTATGATGTTAGAGGTGATAGTTCATTTGATTATGATAATGCTACGAAAGCTCTACGATCCGGAGCTGCACGCCATCTTCATAATCCAGATTTTCACCGGGTCTTGACTGGCGAACCATATCCTTTACCTGTTCAAAAAGGTGAAACTGACATGATAACTGGAGCTTTTATGCACTTAGAGTTTCCTGGTCCAAACGGTCCTGTTGCTTTAGATCTACCAGGTATGAAAGGTCATAATTGGATGGTAATTGTCAAAAATAGTGAAGATGATCCTCGACCAGACGAAGATAATAGTTTTGATATTATGGTTACTAACTACCACGGAGGTTCTACTACAGCACTCCGATATCCTAGAGGCTGGGGAATATCTGAAAATAATGTTAAACAGAATCTAGCCGCTGCACATACTGTTAATGGTGGTGGGAGAGGAGTTACTAAAGTATCTGTAATTGCAATTGATGCTAAATACGGTACAATGTCACGAGTCCATCAAACAGGACGCGACGCAGCATTTCAAGATAAAGTAACAAATTTAGTTTAACAAGTTTCACCAATAATTACAAAAGGCAGTGCTTTTAAAAGTACTGCCTTTTTTAAGATTTGGAAAATATTTACTATAAGACTATGAATCGACTGAAAATTTCAAAATTATTACCGTTATTTTTGGTAATAGCGGTTGTAGTTATCATCGCTTTCCAAAATATTATTCCGAATACGTATTTTTCCGGCTGGGACAATTTTCATCCTGAATTCAATCTGTTATTAGCTTTTAAGCGGGCTTTTTTCGGCGCATGGGTAACATTTCAAGGCACAGGCGCGCCAGCTTCCCAATCGCAAATTGCCGACCTCACAAGATTGCCGTTTATATTTATATTAAAATTATTCCTTCCTGACAATTTAGTACGGTATGCATTCCATTTTCTGATGGTTCTTATTGGAGGAATTGGAATCTATTTTTATTTGCAAAAAATCTGGTTAACCAAAGTAAATGATAAATTTCGTGATTGGATAGCCAGTCTGGGTGGGATTTTTTACGTTCTTAATATCACCACGCTGCAGCAGTTTTATATAAGTTTTGAAGATTTCGCTGTCGAATTCGCTTTCCTTCCCTTTGCTTTCATGTCAATCCATGAACTCTCTCGAAATGTAAATGCGAAAACAATTCTTAAGTTTATTCTCATTCAGCTTTTAATTGCACCGTATGCTTTTGTTGCAACAAACTTTTATTTTTGCGCTTCTTTTTTTGTCATTTACGGATTTTTCGTCAATCTGCAAATTCAGAGAAACCTCGTCAAAACAATTAAAAAAACTCTGTTTCTTACTTTCTTGATTTTATTTATCAACAGTTATTGGTTACTTCCTAATGTCTATTATATTTTTCACAATGCTCATTATGTCCAGGAAAGCAGAGCTAATCAGTTATTTGACTTAGAGGCATTATGGAGCGTCAGAGAAGCAGCAAGTATCCCGAATTTATTGACAGGAATGCATTTTATTTTTAACTGGAAACACTTTAATTTCAAAATTTTTCAGCATGAATACAACTACACGCCATGGGGTCCTCACCTATCAAATCAACTTACGTTATTATTATTGACCACTTTTACTCTTCTTTCATTTGTCGGGTTTTTAAAACTTATTTTTGATAGAGAAAAAGGGTATAAAAGGTGGGGTTTTATGATTATATTTCTTATCACTGCCATACTCATTTGGATGGGTCTTTTTATTCCTACCAAAATTTTTAACTTCATGTATAGTTTCGGGATTATTCAGAATTCAATCCGTAACCTCTATACCAAACTATCTACAATTTATTCCTTTGAGCTAACAATCTTGCTCTGTCTTTGTTTTGAATCAATAATTAACTACCTAAAAAATAACAAGAATCGCTTAATATCTACCATACTACCATTCGTAATACTTTGCGTATCCTTTATATCAATAATCTTCATTTCATGGCCTTCATTTACCGGAAATTATATCGATAATATCTTAAAAATAGACTACCCCGCCGAATATTTTGAAATGTTTTCTTATTTAAAAACCAAGCCGAGCAATCTGAGGGTCTTAGAATTACCATTCCTTTCTTCTGACGGGTGGATACTCTACGATTGGACTACGCTCAACAAGCGGGAAGGATATCAAGGGATGGGATTTTATTATTTTGGAATGCCTCAGGCGCTCATAACTCCTGATTTTACAAGATGGACCGAAACAACTGATTTTTTTTACCATGAATTAAAACACGCAATGAACAGCCAGAATACTCAACAGCTCAGTAGTTTGCTTGATAAATATAATGTGAGTCTGGTTATTGTAGATGAAACAGTAATACGTAACTATATGAAAGATGATGATTACAGCAAAAATCATCAGATGCTGACTGACATTGGTTACAAAAAAGTCTGGAACAAAAATTTTTTAAGTATATATGAGAAGGTTAACCAACATAAAAAGGAAGAACTGATTATCCCTTCACAAATAAGTTTTATCAATGCAGATACCGCACGGGTAAGGAGAGATTATGTATATGAAAATATTGGCGGTTATATTAATACAAATGAATCTAAAGCAGATATTTTATTTCCTTTTATTAATCTAACTTCGCCGTATATACATGATGCGGTATTTCAAAATGATAAAGCAAGTATTGAAAGAAAAGTACCTCCTGGTAACTATTCAATTATTATCCCTGGTATAAAAGACCAAAACTACTCTACTGTTGCCCAAATTATCTACAAAGATAATCGCGTCAGTATAATCTTCCCAGAAACAAATATCTTTGTTGATTCAAAACAAATCGGTCTTCCGCAATTTAATAATATAGATGCCATAACTGATCAGGAATTTGACTCAGTAATTGTTTGGTTCAACAATCAGCAGTTTCAGATACATAAAAACCAAACAATATACCCAATATTAATATCACAAATAGATGAACCCCTTCAGGTTTCCATGCAAGGAATAAACAACGCCGAAGACAATTCAGATGAGCTATCCTACAACATCCCCATAACTATTTATCAACCTCATTGGGAACTGTGGAGACAAGATATTGTTGTCAAGGAGTCTGACATAAAAAAAATCAAACTGGAAACAAGGTTTCCCATAATCAGCGCTGACTTAAAAAAGAATCCTTCGGATAACTGTAATAATCCAAAGTTTGGGAAGACTACTATAACTTATAATAAAAAATCTGTAGTATATTCAGCAGCAGATTATGGAGTCAATTGCAGCTATTACAATTTTGATTATTTCACCCCAAATTATCCCTATCTACTGCAAATATCCGGAAAGAATGATAGTGGAAGAAGTCTGAAGTTTTACATAAATTATAACTACCAAAATTCAGTCCCGGAAGAATATCTCATGCCGAAAAATGAATATACTACAACATTAGGTTTGATACCAGTCGCTACAAATGCACAGTCATCCTATGCCATCAATTGGGAAACACGGTCGTATGGTAAAGAGGATAAAAATGAGCTATCAAGTATTACATACATTCCTTTTCCTTTAGACCGATTAAGCCAAATTCAGTTGCAAAAAAATGACGTATTTCATCCTTTGGAAAATGATGTGAGTCGAAGTACGGTAAAATCTTTTTCCAATTTTCTCTTTTTTATTAATGCGGATTGTAAGAACAAGCCATGTTTTATCGGCATTGATCAGGCCTATGACGATTTATGGCTCGCGTTTGGTAAGAATTTCCGAATACTCCCCCACTATCGCTACAATAACTGGGCAAATATCTGGCAGATAGATAATTCTCAAAATATTACTGTAGTTTATATTCCAGAAATAATATCTCTTGCAAGTATGTTTTTTCTTGTAATCGCCATTTTATTATTAATTAAGAAGAATATAAAACCTCTGCAAAATAATTAATCTTCCAATGAAGTTACTTTTTTAACTTTTCCCATTCTTTCATCAACTGTTTTTTTAATTTTTCCATTTCCTTAACATCTTTTTTCACTTCTTTTTGAACCTTTTGCATGACCTGTTCGACCGCTTCTGTATACTTTTCTTTATCAATATTTTCTACCGCTTCTTTGAGTTGCGCAAGCTCTTCGATTAACCATTCTTTTGCCTGAACATAGATATTTTTTGCTTCTTCGGTTACCTCGCCAAATATCTCTTTTACCTTTTTATCAATTTCTGTATCATGAAAAAGTTTTTTTAGCTGATTGAGTTTTTTAGCGACCTCTTTTCTGTTTTGTTTCCCTGATTGCGGGGATAAAAAAAGTGCAGTAATCCCTCCTAGAATCGTCCCAATAAGAATTCCTATCCCAAGTCCTGATTTTTTTTGATTATTCATATAAAAAAATTATTATGGTTTTATAATAACACATAATGCTTAAAAAGAGTCAAACAATTAAAGCCGTGATGCAAATAAACTCAGAGAAAAGCCTCCATTAACTCGTATTCGCGGCATATTTAGTGTAATTCCGTTTGCCTTCCCAAACCATGTTCCGATTCCCCCAATATATCCTGTTTGAGTAACATAACGTTGTACTATTCCATTAGTTCTTCCAGCTGGGTAAGCAATAAAATTCACCGGATATCCGGTCATTTCTTCAAGTTTAGATTTACCCTGTTTTAGTTCATCTAAAAGCTTCTCTTTATTTAATTTAGTAAGATCAACATGATGAACCGAATGCGCTTCAAAAGTAACCAATCCTGACTTTTGGATTTCTTTTATCTGATCCCAGGTCATAAACTGTCCCCCATTCATCAAACCTGTTGGGATAAAAGAGACAGCATGAAAATTATACTTTTTAAGTATCGAGTATGCATTCAAATGAAAATCACTGTATCCATCATCAAAGGTAATAACGACTGGTTTTGATGGTGACGGCGCATGATCAGTATAGATTGCGGCCAAAGTATCAAGGGTAATCGGAGTATATCCATGAGAAGAAAGATATCCCATTTGCTCATCAAAATGGACAGGTGAAACAGAAAGCGTCATACCATCTTTATCTTTCGGATTATTATAATCACGGATGTAGTGATACATGAGGATTGGTACGCTTTTTGATGCTGCGTGTGAGGCAAGAGGGCTGAAAAAAAGAAAGCTTATGACAACAACTAAACCAATAAACAATTTGAAAGCCTTTTCCATTTAATGAATTAAAACTTAACGCACAGTAAAAGAGATCTCTTTTTCGAAGATTCCGTTACTGTATACTTTAATGCGATACTGTCCAGCTTGATGAGTTGCTCCAACCTTTTTTAGTGTCCAAACAAAACTCAAATTATTCGTTGATGGTTTCGTAACTGCCAAACTTCCTTTGTCAAGGTAAACATTATTTAAATACCGTACATATTCAAATTTTGATCCGACTTTCGGGTTTTTCAGCGATAGAACCAGAAATATATTTTTATCAGTGGATACAAAATCAACAGTAGGATTTACTACCTCACCAGTAGTTGGATTAATACTTTTTGCCGTCATAACTTGTGTAATGATTCCGGGTGTTTTACTGCGTGGAAGTGTCGGTTTTGCTGAAGGTATGATGTTTGTAGGTGTTACTGTTAGTTGGCTAACAGACGATTCTTGAGATTTATAGTTGGGTTTGAGAAAGACAGATGAAAATATAATTACCACAATCACTAAGATAATGCCACCGATGAAAAGCGCCTTTTTGTTTTGGGTTAAGGATGAAGCTGTTTGATCCTCTGGTTGAGATACTGTATTAGAATTGATAGGGTTAGTGTTTTGATCTATTGGTTCTTTCATTCTGTTTAATTTTCATCTTGATTTATAATTTTATTTCCACTCTTTTCTTTTTTGTTAGAAACATTTGTTGATTCTTTATTACCTTTATCACTCTTTTGTTCATCTAAATTTTTTGTGGATTCTTTACTTTCGTTTTCGTCTTCTTGATTTAATTTGCTTTCTGATTCATTTTTTTCGTCTGGACCAATATTATTATTAACATTATTTACCTCTCCTTCTTCCCGTCCTTCGGTATTTTCGTTCTCTTTCGCACCTTGCTGGTATTTCTGGGCATTTTCGTCATTGGCGGTTGCCTTTTCTCCCTCCTCTACATCTTTGGCAAAATCACTGAGTACGATTGCAGGTGACAGTAATGCTTTTGTGACTGGTGGGCTAAAAAAAGAAATGGCTAATACGGCTATAAAAACAAAACTAAAAACTAATAAATGGTTTTTATTCATATATATCTTAATTTATTAAGCTATTTCAGCTTAGTATATTAGTTTGTAAAAAATCAAGTGTATTTGGAATAACATGCTACAATAATTATTAATGGCCAATTCTAAACATGGTATACAGAAACGACTGACTTCACTTGATGCGTTTCGCGGTTTTGCCATTGCGTTAATGATTTTTGTTAATAATACTGAGGGGAATACATATAGCCAGCTACAACATGCTTCTTGGAATGGATGGACTATTGCCGATACTGTCTTCCCGCTCTTTTTATGGATTACCGGATTGGCAATGGTTTTTTCTCTAGGCAACCGTTTGAAAGAAAGCGACAGTAAAAAAGAAATTCTTTTTCATATATTGAAACGAGTTGTCATATTGTTTATTTTAGGAGTTGTACTTAATGCTTTTCCTTTCTTTCAACTTTCAGCAGTAAGAATACCAGGTATACTACAACGTGTTGCCGTATGCTACTTTATTGCAAGTGCCATCTATCTTTTTTCGGGTATTAAAGGAGTTGGGATATCTACCATTATTTTATTGTCTATTTATTGGATTCTTATAAAATTATTTGGAGATACCTTTCCCCGATCGGTTGATATATTTTTATTGAATGGACATCTTTGGTCAAACGGTTTTAATTTTGATCCTGAAGGAATTGTAAGTACTATTGCTGCAACAACATCGGTTTTGTTTGGAATACTATCTGGGTATCTCTTAAAAATAACAAATAATGAAAATAAAAAAGTTTATTTGCTTGTTATAGTAGGATGTATACTTATTGTTTTAGGACAGATAATGAATGTTTGGTTTCCTATTAATAAAAATCTATGGACGAGCTCTTATGCCGTATTTATGGCTGGTATTTCAAGCTTGGTTTTCTCTCTGTTTTATTATTGTATCGAAAGAAAAGGCTGGCAACAATTGTTTCAGTTGTTTACTGTTTACGGAATGAATCCTTTACTTCTTTATATGCTAAGTTCGTTATTTACTTCGGCGCTTTTGGCTATACCTGGCTTTTTTTTGAGAATAACTGACGAAAAAAATGCGATGGTACTTTTTGCTCTTGCTAATGTTGTTTTATTCTATATAGTAGCGAATTTCTTGTACCGTAGAAAATGGTTTGTGAAAATCTAAATTGAAGCGATAGTATTTTTTTTCAAGGATCAAGCGATTACCCTTCTTATTTATTGTAACCGTGTGAAATAATCGACGTTTTATATAAAATTCGATAATACTTGGGTTATTAAACCAAGCGGTAGGAAAACTATCATTACCCCTGAAGTATTTGGACTGCCATTCGGTTTCATACGCATATACCCCGAGTAGCTGTACAAAAAAACTATAGACAAATAAAATACAAAAAAGGAACACGCTTGCTTTCTGGAAAAAATGAGATGTCAATGAATGAAGAAAATAAGCGCCTAAAAAAATAAGAAACGGCGCCCCTTCCGTTAATAATCTTGGTCCCCAGGAGTATCCTCCTTCCCACGCCCACCAGACAGAATTAAAAAGAAAAATTCCAAGAAAACTAAGACTGGAAATAATAAGAAAGATAAAACGAGGATTTGAACGAATAGCTTTATTTTTTAAATACACATAGATTGTGTTCCCGATTCCTAAAAGTCCAAAAATACAGAGAGGACTAAAAATCAGTAGGCCTACATTTGGACTTATGAGGAGACTGATAACTACTTTTATCGTGTGGGTTAGATTCATTGATTGAACTGATCGAATAATTTCTTCGTTATACCCACCTGGAATATGAGCGAATTGTAAAAAAATAGTCCAGGTAATAATAGGAAGTAAAAAGAAAAAAAATAAATAGGTACTATATTTCCTATAGTGCTTATACAAAAGGAAAATTAAACCTATACTGAGGAAAAAAAGAGCATTAGACATTCTTATAAGAGCAGCAATAGATAATAGTACGGATGTAAGAAGCAATAAACGCATGAGATTTTTTTTAAAAAAAAGAAATAAACAATAATATGCAGCGGTAATTAATAGTAACGAGGGGGCGTGCTGCCAGTTTCCCTGTGCACTCGTGGAATAAACCGATGTTCCTAAAGCATACCCGAGCGTCCAAAAAAAAGCAAGAAATCTCTTGTTAAAAAGCCCATATAAGATAAGAAAAACAAATAATGTAGAAAGACTCGCAAAAAGCGATCCATACTGTTTTCCTATATGTTGATAATATGACTCATAATCTCTCCTTAAAAAATCCATAACCGTAACTGCATGATGAAGATTTTTTTTATCAATCATAAAAATAAACGGGGCTGAAAGAATACCGTTGATCACCGGAGTTTTTGCATAGAGCTTACCCTCTCTATTTTCTGTTGCAACGTAAGAAATAATCTGACGCTTTTGAAAATAGGATTTAAAATTGGTCAGGTCTAATCGTTTATTATAGATACTATTCACCGCGGTAAAGGTATTCGGTATCGTATCGGTGGTTGGCGAAGCAGTGCTAGGGAGATTATAAATTGAGAAAGAGATAAACCAAGCTAAAAAAGCCAATACAATAACCAAAAGTTGACTTTGATTCAGAAAAACTCTAAGCTTCAATTTTGAGAAGATAGAATTCATGATCTCAAGTCCATCAAATATCTGAATTTTTTTTCCTTCTTTATATGTGCGAGGATAATAACTCACATCAACTTCATCAATTTTGTAATTTCTATTAATCGCTTCTCCAATAAGTTCTGTTTCTAAACCGAATTTTTTTGAAGAAAAAATGTAGTATTTGAAATCTCTCGTATAGAATAGTTTCAAACCGGATAATGGATCCTTTATTTTTATTCCGTATAATGTATATATTAATAAGCTCGTTATTTTTTTAGCAAACCTCGATAGTCTATTTGACAATGTTGCGAGTTTTATTTTCTCTCTAATAATGCGTGTTCCGTTGATAAACTGCGCTTTGTTTTTGATGAGCGTGTAATATAGTTTTGGAATATCATGTGGGTCTAACTCTGAATCTCCGTCCAAAATGACAAATATAGTTCCCTTTGCTTCTCGGATCGCCTTCTGAACACTGGCTGTTTTTCCTCTATTATACGTATTCCGTATCAATCGGATGTTTGGACATAGTTTTTTTATTCGGATAAGCAACTGTATTGATTTTGTATCGGTTGAGCCATCATCAATGATGATGATTTCTTTACTGATAGGAAGTGCTACTGTTTTTTGTATTAACTCATAAACGCCTTGGGCTTCATTGAATAAAGGAATTGCGATAGTAATGAGATCTCTGTTCATTGTTATTCAGCCAAATTTCAGTTGTATTATTATACGATATGTTGACATTTCTATTTATCTTTTATACTATAGAAATAGTATATGTACTTTATTCCGTTGATTATTTTGGTAGAAATCCTCGTAGGTGTATTTGCAGCCATACCCAATCACAAAAATAATTATTATGCCGGTAGAGAAAAAAATATTTTAGGTGAATCTGATGCAGATAATTCAAGTGAACAAACATCTGAATCTACACCAGCTCAAACCACAGAACCAACCAATGTTCCTTCTGACACTACTAAAACAGAGATTGTAACACCAGCACAAACCGAAGTTACTCCTTCAGACCAATCAAATACCACTACAACGAGCGAACCAAATACTACCAGTGACTCTCCGTCACCAACCCAAGAAGTAATTACATCTTCAGAAAATACACCCGTTCAAATAGAAACCTCCTCTACAGAACAAACTCCGCAAGAACAAAACACAATTAAATCAACCGTTGAGTCTTTAGATAATCAAATGTTTTCTAATGTTTCAGAACAGAATGCGGCGGAAAAGCTATCAGAAAAAACAGTAAACGAAGTAAAACAAGAAGAGGCACAACTGGATAGTGCAAAGACTCCAGAAGAACAAATACAATTATTAACACAGTTTCACACGAACGATATACAAACAATCCATCAAAACCTTCAAGAGAATAAACAGGACGACTTAGCGTTTAATGTACAGCGATTAAGCAGCCAGATTGATAAATCGTTTGATACGATTCAAAGTTTAAATCCAGAAGAAAGAGCTCTATATAAAAATAAAATCAAAACCATATGTGAAAATACCGAATATTTGCTTCGTCCGGGACAACTAGCCGTTTCAGAGGACACTGAAAATAAATTCGAAATTGCTCGAGGAGAATGTTTTAATTTTGAACAACAATGAAAAGAATAAACATAAAAAAAATTCTGTTTTCCCTTCTTATCGGTTTAATGGTGTTATTCTTGTTTGAAGATGGGTTGGTTTTATATAACAAATTTCGCGGTAATAAAACTATATTTAATCAACTTCTTAATAATTTGAATGTGTCTCAACTCACCAAAAAACAGACGATAGCTTTTATAAAATACCGATATGATAGAGATATTCCACTACGATTGAGTTACAAAAATAAAATGTTTGAAGTAAGAAAAAAAGATATAGGTGCGAAAATAGATTATCAAAGTACCTTAGATCAATTAAATAAAAAAGGAAGAAAAAATAATCTTTTTCAAAATATTGTCGAACAAAATTTAGCTCTATTTGGACTGACTAATATAAAGGTAAAAGGTAACGTATCTAAAACGCTTCTTGTCGTAAAGGTTTTGGATATATCTGACCAAATTAATAGAGAGCCTCAGCCATCGATGCCGAATTTTTCAGGAGATTGGAACAAAATACTGCCACAAAAAAATGGTATAAAAGTTGATTCCTCAACATTATCAGAACTCATCGCAAATAATATTTTTACTCCTCAAAATAAACCAATTTCCATACCGGTAAAAATAATTGAAAGACATTATGAGCCGATTGATATGAATAAGATACGAAAAGAGGCGGCTGAATCTATAGCTCAACCAATTTCTATAATAAGCGCCGGAATTAAATTCACATTAACTTCAGACGATTTAAAGTCTCTGTTGACGCTTACCGAGGATGCCGATCCAACAAATCCAAAAAAGACAATCGTAAATATCGGCCTTGATCGAACAAAATTAAATCATAAACTTGATAATTTTGCCGAAAAAGTTCAGAAACTTACCAATAACGAATTTAATCATCATGATGCTCGTCCTGCTATTTATTCTCAATTTTATACCAATACCAGACGTTTAGTTGAGGTCTCCATCGGTTCAAAAAGGGATACTAATGTGCTTGGCACAAGTACGCAAAATGGAGATAAGTCAATTTTCCTTACCTTTGATGACGGCCCAAATATTGTATACCACCCGCTGCTTCTTGACATTCTCAAAGAAAAAGAAGTGAAAGCAACTTTTTATTTCGTTGGCGCCAATAGTAAACAATATTCAAGCACTACTCAACGTACTATTCGAGAAGGTCATGCTATTGCTGATCATTCTTTAACTCATGCTTTTTTACCAAAACTTCTGAAAAATCAAATATACGATGAGATAAAAACGACGAGGGATATACTCAACTCTTTTCTTGGAAAAAATAATCAGATCACTTTATTTAGACCACCGTATGGGGGCATCAATGACTCTGTATGGCAGTATGCGAAAGATTTGGGGCTGAGCGTGAATTATTGGACGGTTGATCCTCGCGACTGGTCTGATCCGCCGACTAACGAGCTCATCGACCGTGTTGTTAAAGAAACGAAAGATGGATCAATAATACTTTTGCATTCTAATCATTTTTCTACAGTGAAAGCACTCCCTATTATCATCGATAAACTGAAAGAAAAAGGGTTTCAATTCAAATTGCAATCATAGTACATGCTAAAAAGAGTCCATTTATTCTTTATCATATGTATGGTGCTTCTTTTTATCGGGGGACCGATTTTTATCTTTCGTATGTCAAAAAAAAGTCGCGCCGGAAGCATGTCCGTACGAGTTTCGCCAACAGTTCCTACACCGACACGTGCCGAATCAAACACTGAACTTATTAATCAATCCAAAATCGTCAACGGCATGAAACAATTTGTCAGCAAAAAATATACCTTTTCGCTTTTTTATCCATATGACTGGCAGATTATTGATCAACCAAATGTAAATGGAATTGAGATTCAAAAAATTAATAATCAAGGAACTGGATTTAGTATCACTATTCGTATTCTTGATAACTCACAAAAATTATCTCTATTCAACTTTGCAAAAGATCAGTCATTGAGTCGACCAAACGGAGTGATTGATGAACCGCAAAAAATTGTTGTCAATACTATTGAAGGCTATAAATTACCTTATCTTCCGGATGGTTTGTTAGTAAATATATTTTTTGACCATAAGGATGGAAAAATTCTCAATCTATTTGCGGGGGGTGAGTTTGACCAATCTTCTCAAACAGTTACCTTTTATAATCAGGTTGTAAATAGCGTTTTACATTCATTTACTATCCCTTAAGATATAG
>Ga0209515_10001031_pt1 | contig 48255 bp, 47 predicted proteins | sample Subgroupgradi54m_FD_187454 | JGI IMG/M metagenome (GOLD analysis project Ga0209515, IMG submission 187454) | Subsurface groundwater microbial communities from S. Glens Falls, New York, USA - GMW60B uncontaminated upgradient, 5.4 m (SPAdes)... ... | reverse complement strand
TCATCAACTTTCCTTGAATCTGGAAGAGATGCGGGCGATTCAATCCTATTACCGGGGTGAGAATCGGGAGCCGGCCTTGATCGAGCTGGAAACAATCGCCCAAACCTGGTCGGAACACTGCAAGCATAAGACCTTCCGAAGCCCGATCGTTTACACAGAGGAGCGGGAAGGGAAATCCGAGAAGCGGATGATTCAGGATCTTCTGAAGGAGACGGTGATGCGGGTGACCCAGGAACTGAACAAGCCCTGGTGCGTCTCGGTTTTTTCCGACAACTCCGGCGTCATCCAGTTCGACGACCAATTCGACGTCTGCTTCAAGGTGGAGACGCACAATCATCCTTCTGCTTTAGAACCGTTTGGCGGCGCCTCCACCGGGATCGGCGGCGTCATCCGGGACATCCTCGGTACCGGCCTGGGGGCCAAGCCGATTGCCTCGACCGATGTTTTCTGTTTCGCCCCGCCGGACCTTCCACCGGACCGGATTCCGCCGGGTGCGCTGCAGCCGCGGCGAATCATCAAGGGAGTAGTGGCCGGCGTCAAAGATTACGGCAACAAGATGGGGATCCCAACGGTCAACGGGGCGGTCCTGTTCGATGAACGGTTCGTCGGCAACCCATTGGTCTATTGCGGGAATATCGGGCTGCTGCCTAAGGGGAAAGTGACCAAGCAGGTTTCCCCAGGCATGAAGATCGTGGTGGCGGGTGGGCGGACCGGGCGGGATGGAATTCACGGGGCCACGTTCTCTTCGTTGGCGCTGACATCGGAGTCGGAGGTGATCTCCGCCACGGCGGTGCAGATCGGCGACCCGATCACCGAGAAGAGGGTCGCGGATGCTTTGCTGGAGGCGCGCGATCAAAATCTGTATGCGGCGGTGACCGACTGCGGCGCGGGCGGGCTTTCCAGCGCCGTCGGCGAGATGGGGGAGAAAACCGGCGCCCGAGTTGAGTTGGAGCAGGTTCCTCTCAAGTATACAGGGCTGAATCCGACGGAAATCTGGATCTCGGAATCGCAGGAACGGATGGTGCTGGGGGTTCCACCGGAGAAACTGGACCGCCTGCTGGCCCTTTTTCGCCAGCGAGGGGTGGAGGCCACTCCGATCGGTGAGTTTACCAAGACCGGCACGCTGGAACTCCTCTTCAGAGGAACGCTTGTCGGCCGGTTGAAGATGGATTTTCTGCATGGCGGGGTTCCTAAGGTGGCGCGGCCGGCCCGGTGGATTCCGCCGGCGGTGCAGGAGCCAGAGCTTTCTGCGCCGGGCGATCTGACGCAGACTTTGGAGGCGCTTCTTGGCGGCTGGGATACCTGCAGCAAGGAATGGATCATCCGGCAGTACGACCATGAAGTGCAGGGCGGCTCGGCGCTGAAGCCGCTGATCGGCGTCGCCCACAAGGGGCCCTCGGATGCGGCCATCGTCAAGCCGCGGCTCGGTTCCACGCGTGGGATCGCCATCAGCAACGGAATCAATTTCCGGTACGGCGAAGTGGATCCTTACTGGATGGCGGCGTTGGTGATTGATGAGGCCCTCCGGCAGATCATTGCGGTGGGCGGTTCCTTGGATCATCTGGCGATTTTGGACAACTTCTGCTGGGGAGACCCGACCCGCGTGGAGGTCTTGGGATCCCTCGTTCGCGCGGCGCAGGGTTGTTACGATGCGGCCAAGGCGTTCGGCGTTCCATTCATTTCCGGCAAGGACAGCCTGCACAATGAGTACCGCCATGGAGAAAAAACCATTCAGATTCCAGGCACCTTGTTGATCTCGGCCATCGCTGTCATCCCCGATGTGACCAAGGCGATCTCGATGGACGCCAAGAAGCCGGGAAACAGGCTGTACATCGTCGGCCAGACCAAACCGGAGTTGGGCGGCTCGGCTTATTATCACCTGCAGGGAACTCTCGGGGCATCGGTGCCGCAGGTTGATCTCAAGACGGCGCCGGCCTTAATGCAGGCCCTGTCCAAAGCGGTTGCGGAGGGGTTGGCGGTTTCGGCCCACGATTGTTCGGAAGGGGGTCTTGCGGTGGCGGCGGCGGAGATGGCCTTTGCCGGCGGGCTGGGGCTGACGGCGGATCTCAAGGCGGTCCCGCGCGATGCGGCGATGATTCGCGATGACTTTATTCTCTTTTCTGAATCGGCCAGCCGGTTTCTTTTGGAGGTTCCGCCCGAGAAGGAGGCTGCTTTCCAAAAGGCGTTGAGCGGATTTCCAACCGGGCGGATCGGCGAGTTCCAGGCCTCTCCATCTTTTCGGGCGGTTGGAGTGAACGGGAAAATTGTCGTGGAGACGACCATCGAGGCATTGCAGGAAACATGGGAACGACCCTTCAAGGGATGGTAAGTCATGGCTAAGATACGAGTCGCAGTCTTGAAAGCGCCCGGCACCAACTGCGATGGGGAGACGGTCTATGCCTTTGAACGGGCCGGCGCGCTGCCGGAATTGGTTTGGCTGGATGATTTGAAGCATGGGTTCAAGAAGCTGGATGCTTACCAGATTATCGCGATTCCCGGCGGCTTCAGCTACGGGGATGATCTTGGCGCGGGAAAACTGGTGGCCAATGAGCTCAGATCCATCCTCTCGGATTCCCTGAGCCGGTTTCTCCAGCAGCAGAAACTGGTCATCGGGATCTGCAACGGGTTTCAGGTCCTGGTCAAGGCAGGCATCCTGCCCAGCGGGAGGCTGAGTGCCGGCCAGGAGGTGACACTGACCTGGAACGATTCCGGTAAATTTGAAGACCGGTGGGTTTATTTGAAGCCGGAGTTTAACGTCTGCATCTGGACTCAGGGGATGGAGGAGGCAATCGAGCTGCCGGTGGCGCATGGAGAGGGGAAATTCCTGCCCAAGGACCAGACGGTTTTGGAGCAACTGCTCGGGTTTGGCCAGATCGTTTTCCATTACTCGGATTCTCAAGGGTGCGAAGCGGGCTATCCATGGAATCCCAACGGCTCGGTCGGGAACATCGCCGGGATTTGTGATCCCTCGGGGCGGGTGTTTGGTTTAATGCCTCATCCGGAGCGACATGTGGTGGCCACGCAGCATCCTCGCTGGACGCGGGAAGGACGAACCGGAGAAGGGGCCGGCTTGCAGATTTTTAGAAACGGTGTCGCCTGGGCGGAGAAACGATGATGAGCGATGAGATCAAGGAATATTGCGGCCTGTTTGGAATCTTCAATCATCCGCAGGCGGCCCGAATGACCTACTTGGGGTTATTCGCCCTCCAGCATCGAGGGGAGGAGTCGGCGGGGATCGTTTCCTCCGACGGCCATACCATGCTGAAACACATCGGCATGGGCCTGGTGGAAGATGTTTTTAGAGAAAGGGATCTGGCGCAGCTGCAAGGGCGCCATACCATCGGCCACACCCGCTATTCCACCACGGGGTCCAGTCTTCTGAGAAACGCCCAGCCGCTTCAGGTGGATTACTCGCGCGGTTCCATTGCCATCGGCCACAACGGAAACCTGATCAACGCCCTGTTTCTTCGGGATGAGTTGGAGGCGCACGGATCGATCTTTCAGACGACGATTGACTCGGAGGTGATCCTCCATCTGCTGGCCGATCCCAACTACGCCCATTTTGAGGAGGCCCTGGTGGATACGCTTCTCAAAATCCGCGGAGCCTTTTCCCTGGTGATCCTCCGAGACAACGAGCTGATTGGCGTGCGGGATCCCAATGGTTTCCGGCCGCTGTGTCTGGGAAAGCTTGATGAGGCGACGATCTTGGCTTCAGAAACGTGCGCTCTGGACATCCTGGGCGCCACGTTTGTCCGGGAGGTTGAGCCGGGGGAGGTGGTGATCATCAGCGACTCCGGAATTCGGAGCATCAAGCCGTTTCCTCCAACGACGCCGTCCCACTGCATCTTTGAGCATGTTTACTTTGCTCGGCCCGACTCCACGATCTTCGGCGAATCGGTGCATTTGGTGCGCCAGCGGTTGGGCCGGCAATTGGCCAGGGAGTACCCGGCCGATGCGGATGCGGTCATCGCTATCCCGGACTCCGGGAACTCCGCGGCACTGGGCTACTCGCTGGAATCCGGAATTCCCTTTGAGATCGGTATGACCCGCAACCATTACGTCGGCCGGACCTTCATTCAACCGGATCAGCACACTCGGGATTTTCAGGTTCGGGTGAAGTTCAATCCGGTGAGGGCGACGTTGGCCGGCAAGCGGGTGGTGGTGGTGGATGATTCGATCGTTCGGGGAACCACCTGCAAGGCCCGGTTGAACAGCATTCGGGCCGCCGGCGCCAAGGAGATCCACATGCGGGTTTCCTGTCCGCCGATCATGCACCCCTGTTTTTACGGAATTGATTTCCCGACCCGCAAAGAGCTGATCGCCTGTAATAACTCCATTGAGGAGATCCGAGCCTTTTTGGAAGTGGATTCCCTGGGCTTCATTTCCGTGGAGGGTTTGCTCAGTGCCGTCAGCGGGCCTAAGACCGATTACTGCACCGCCTGCTACACCGGCAAGTACCCGCTGCCGTTCGGCCGGGAAGCCAACAAGTACATCCTGGAGCGCAAGTTCGCGGGCGAGGCCCGTCCTCCTGGGATGGCTGTCAGCGGCGGCCACGATATGGAAAAATGAAGCAACCCACAATCTACCGGCAGGCCGGGGTCAACATCCGCTCGGCGCGTGATTTCATCCGGGCGATCCAGCCGCTGGCCCGTTTGACGCATCGCGCAGGCCTTCTTCGGGGGATCGGCGGGTTCGGCGGTCTCTTCGAGATGAATGGCGCTGGTGCCGGCAAACATCCGGTTCTCGTCGCCTCCGCCGATGGGGTCGGCACCAAGCTTTGCTTGGCCAAAGAGGCCCGTTTGTACGAGCCTTTAGGAATTGATCTGGTGGCGATGAATGTGAACGACATCCTCTGCACCGGCGCCGAACCGCTCTTCTTCCTCGACTACATCGCCACCGGCAAGCTCGATTCGCAGGTCCTTTTGCAGATCGTCAAAGGGGTTGTCCGAGGCTGTGTCGAATCCAACTGCGTTCTGCTCGGCGGTGAGACGGCGCAGATGCCGCTCGTCTACGAGCCGCGCGATTTTGACTTGGCCGGGTTTGCCGTGGGGATTGTGGATCGCCGGCGGCTCATCACCGGTGAAAAGATCCGCGCAGGGCATCAGGTGCTTGGGCTGGCTTCCAACGGTGTTCATGCCAACGGGTTCACCTTGGTTCAGCGGGTCTTGTCCAAGAAAGAGCTGCGCGCCCACGCGCGGGAATTGCTGAAGCCGACGCGGATCTATGTCCGACCGATTCTGGATCTCTTGCGGCACCATGTTTCCGTGGCCGGTATCGCCCACATCACCGGCGGTTCTTTCCCGGAAAAGCTCCGGCGGATTCTGCCGCCTCGCGTTGACGCGGTTCTGCGCAAAGGAAGCTGGCCGGTCCTGCCGGTTTTCCGACGGATCCAGGCAGCCGGCGTGCCGGAATCAGAGATGTACCGCACCTTCAACATGGGGATCGGCATGGCGCTGATTCTTCCTCCTGCCGCGGTTTCCAAGGCCCAGAAGTTTCTGCGTCGCCAAGAAGTCGCCAGCTGGGTGATCGGCGAAGTGATCCGCGGACAGGGCACGATCCGGATTCGATGAGAGTTTTGGTGATCGGATCCGGCGGCAGGGAACATGCGCTGATCTGGAAACTGGCGCAGAGCCCGAAGGTCGAGAAAATCTTCGTTGCACCGGGAAACGGCGGCACGCGGCAGCTGGCTGAAAACATTCCCATCGGCATGGATGAAACGGTCAAGTTGGCCGACTTTGCCGGCAGTTCCAAGATTGATCTGACCGTGGTCGGACCGGAGGCCCCGCTGGTCCATGGCATGGTGGATTATTTCATCTCCAGGGGATTGAAGATCTTCGGGCCTACCAAGGCCGCGGCCCGCTTGGAGGGCTCCAAGGTTTTTGCCAAATCGGTGATGGAGCGCTCCGCTGTTCCGACCGCCCCTTTTCGCATCTTCAAGGAGGAAGGCCAGGCGTTGGACTATCTGAAAACCGTTCACGCGCCGGTTGTCATCAAGGCGGATGGTTTGGCCGCTGGGAAAGGGGCCATCGTGGCTCAGACGGACCCAGAGGCTGCGCAGGCGGTCGCCAGCATTCTCGGCCAGCGGATTTTTGGGGAGGCCGGGGCGCAGGTGGTGATCGAAGAATGTTTGGCCGGCGAAGAGGTCTCCGTCTTGGCGATTGTGGACGGCGTCCATTTTATTGTGCTGGAGCCATTGCAGGATCACAAGCGGGCGCTGGATGGCGACCAAGGCCCGAATACCGGCGGGATGGGGGCTTACTCGCCGGTGCCGATGCTGGATGCTGCGCAAATCCGGCAGATTCGTCAGAAGATCTTCGAGCCGGTCGTTCGCGCCATGGCGGAGGCGGGAACTCCGTTTGTTGGAATCTTGTACGCCGGCTTGATGCTGACCGCCGATGGTCCAAAGGTTTTGGAGTTTAACGTCCGGTTCGGTGATCCGGAGACCCAAGCCATGCTGCCTCGGTTGAAAGGGGATCTGGCGGAGATCCTGCTGGCTGCCGTCGAAGGGCGGCTGGACAAGATTCCTCTCACGTGGGATCCTCGTTCCGCGGCCTGTGTGGTGCTGGCCTCCCAAGGGTATCCGGGCCATTACGACATGGGTCGTCCGATCACCGGTATAAAGGAAGCGACCGATCTCCCGGATACGCTTATCTTCCATGCCGGCACAAAGCCGAAAGGATCGCAGCTGCTGACTGCAGGCGGAAGGGTATTTAGTGTGGTGGGGCTCGGCGAGACGCTCGAGGCCGCTTTGGAAAAAGCCTATCGGGGGACGGACCGGATTCAGTTTGAGGGCAAGCAGTTTCGCCGCGACATCGGCGCTCATGCGTTGAAGCACAAGACCGTTTAAGGAGGAAGTCAGTGTGAAACAGCACGCACGAAAACCACTCGTGGGGATTGTGATGGGATCGGATTCGGATCTGCCGGTCATGGAGGAGGCGGCCAAGGTATTAAAGGAAGCCGGCGTTTCTTACCAGATGCGGGTTCTTTCGGCTCACCGTGCGCCTGAGGAGACCGCGGCCTATGCGAAAGCGGCGGCGGGCAAGGGGTTGAAAGTTCTGATCGCCGGTGCCGGAGGCGCAGCCCATTTGGGCGGGGTTCTGGCCGCGCACAGCACTTTGCCGGTCATCGGCGTGCCGCTCGAGGCGACTTTATTTAAGGGAGTCGACGCTTACCTGAGTACTTTGCAGATGCCCCCGGGGGTGCCGGTAGCGACCGTCTCCGTTGGGAAATGGGGGGCGCGCAACGCCGGAATCTTGGCCCTGCAGATTTTGGCCGTTGGAGATTCAAAACTGGCGAGCTACCTGAGAACGTTCAAGATGAAATTGCGGAGCGGCGTTTTGGAGAAGGATCGCCAACTGCAAGCTTCCCGGGGATGCGGACACACCTGCTGAAGATAGATCCGGAACACCCGGATCCGGCCGCGATTCATGCGGCGGCCGGTCTTTTGCGTCGGGGAGGGCTGGTTGCTTTTCCAACCGAAACGGTGTATGGTCTTGGGGCGAATCTGCAGGATCCTCAAGCGATCCAGGAGCTGTACCAGGTCAAGGAGCGGCCTTTTGGCAAGCAGGTCACCCTGCACATTGCGGACTTCAAAGCGGTGGAGGCCGACGGGGTGGAGGTGACGCCTCTGGCGATGAAGCTGATGTCCCGGTTTTGGCCGGGGCCCTTGACTGTGGTGCTTCGACATCCGGACGGCTCAACGCGCGGATTTCGAATGCCGAACCACGCGGTGGCGCTGGCTTTGATTCACGAGGCGCAGGTGCCGGTGGTGGCTCCTTCGGCCAACTTAAGCGGGAATCCGCCCCCTCGCAGCGCCGAAGAGGTCATGCGGGATCTGGCCGAAAAAATTGATCTGGTGCTTGATGCGGGGCCGACGTCCGTTGGAGTGGAATCAACGGTGGTGGATTTGAGCAGCGAGCGGCCGAAGATCCTGCGGCCTGGAGCCCTTGCCAAAGAGATCGAACAGATGATTTCGGAAAGAGCGGTTTCATGAAGAAAATCCTTTTTGTGTGCACCGGCAACAGCTGCCGGTCGGTCATGGCCGAAGGCTTGCTGCGCCACATGATGGAGAAGAAAGGCCGCGCGGACATACAGATCCTTTCTGCAGGGGTGAGCACGCTTGGAGGCCATGGAGCGACACTGGAGACGATCGAGGTGATGCAGCAGGAAGGGATCGACGTCTCCGGCCACATCGGTCAGCCGGTCACGCCGGATCTCATCCGGCGGGCCGATGCCATTTTCTGCATGGAGGAGTTCCACCGGGATGCGATTCTTTCGCTGGTCCCGGAGGCGGCTTCAAAGACCCATCTGCTCAAGACCTTTCAGGCCAGAGGCCGCGTGATGGACCCGAACATCACCGACCCGATTGCCCGACCCAAAGAGGTGTACGAGTCCTGCTTCATGACGATTAAGGAAGCGGTGGAACGGGTGGCCCGGTGGCTGACGAAGGAATCGCAGGAAGCCCAGACCGGGGATGAGCGGGAGGAGAGCGACCCGGGATGAGATTTTCGGTTGGCGCGGATCATGGCGGGTATGAATTGAAAAGGGGACTCATTCGGGAGCTCAAGGCCCATGGGCACACCGTGCTGGATATCGGGACCTTCTCGCCGGAGCCCTGTGATTATCCGCTCATCGGGGCTAAGGTCGCCCAAGCGGTTTCGCGAGGACGGGTGGAGCAGGGACTGCTTTTGTGCAAGAGCGGGGCGGGGATGGCGATTGTCGCCAACAAGTTTCCAGGGGTTCGGGCGGCCGTCTGCCAAACGATCGACTCCGCCAAACATGCTCGGGAACACAATGACGCCAATGTTCTTGTTCTGGGAGCACGTCAGGTGAATCCTCCCAAAGCAACGGCGATTTTAAAGGGATGGCTGGAGACACCGTTTGCCGGCGGGCGGCATGCCCGGCGGGTTCGGCAGATTGAACGCATTGAAAGGAAAATCGCACAGCAAAAATGTTCGAGCATCTCAAGAGCGTAGACCCTGAAATTTATCAGTCCATCGTCCAGGAGATTCAGCGCCAGCAGGGACATCTCGAGCTGATCGCCAGCGAGAATTTCACCTCTTTGGCGGTGATGGAAGCGATGGGTTCCGTGATGACCAACAAATATGCAGAAGGGTACCCGGCTGCCCGTTGGTACGGCGGGTGCCAATTTGTCGATCAAGCCGAGTCCTTGGCCATCGAGCGGGCCAAGGCCCTCTTCGGCGCAGAGCATGCCAATGTTCAGCCCCATTCCGGCGCCCAGGCCAACATGGCGGTTTACTTCAGTGTTTTGGAGCCGGGCGATTCCATCATGGCGATGGATTTGGCCTGCGGCGGGCACCTAACCCACGGCCATCCGAAGAATTTCTCCGGCCGGCTCTTTAAAGTGATTCCCTACGGGGTCAGCAGGAAGGACGAACGGATTGATTACGATGAGCTGGCGGCCTTGGCCAAAGAGCACAAACCGAAGTTGATCATGGCCGGCTATTCGGCTTATCCCCGGATTCTGGATTTCCAGAAGTTTCGGGCCATCGCCGACCAGGTCGGGGCGATTCTCGTCGTGGACATGGCCCACTTCGCAGGGCTTGTCGCTGCGGGGATCCATCCCTCCCCGGTTCCTTATGCCGACTTCGTCACCACCACCACGCACAAGACCCTTCGCGGCCCGCGGGGTGGGATGATTCTCTGCAGGGCGGCGTTTGCCAAGAAGCTGGATTCACAGATTTTCCCCGGCATTCAAGGCGGGCCGCTGATGCACGTGATTGCCGCCAAGGCGGTGGCCTTGAAAGAGGCGATGGCCCCCGCCTTTAAGGAATACCAGACCCAGGTGGTCAAGAATGCCAAGATGGTGGCCGCTTCTTTGCAGCGGGGAGGGTGGAGGATTGTCTCCGGTGGAACGGACAACCACTTGATGCTGGTGGATACGGCGGCCAAGGGCTTAACCGGGAAGGATGCTTCTTCGGCACTGGACCAGGCCCGCATCACGGTCAACAAGAACGCCATTCCATTCGACACGACCCCGCCGGCCAAGGCGGGCGGGATTCGGCTGGGCACTCCGGCGGTGACGACACGGGGAATGAAAGAGCCGGAGATGCAAAAGATCGCCAACTTGATTGACAAGGTGCTGACCGGCGCGATGGAAGAAGGGGTCCTTGAGCAAGTGATTCGGGATGTGGAGGGGCTGGTGGAGCGGTTCCCACTCTATCCGGAACTCCGGCGTCTTTGAGAAGCGATCCCCTTTCTCGAACCGGAATTCTTCTTACCCTCCTTGTTCTCCTCGCCGCCTATGGATTTTTGCTGGCCGAACCCATCCATCTCGCGACGGCCGACTTGGGGCGGCACCTGAAAAACGGACAGTTGTTTATTGAGAACGGCGTCATCCCTAAAACCAACCTTTACTCCTATACCTTTCCGGATCATCCGTTTTTGAATCATCATTGGGGCAGCGGGGTTCTCTTCTTTTGGGTTCATCGCCTCGCGGGATTCCCGGGGCTTTCCGTTTTCTTTATCCTCTTGAGTTTGGCGACTTTTCTTCTGTTCTTTCATGTGGCATGCGCGTTCTCCCGGTTTGAGGTGGCGGCGGTTGCTTCCGCAATCGCGATCCCTCTTTTGGCGACTCGAATCGAGATCCGGCCCGAGGTGTTCAGTTATTTTCTTTGCGGCATCTTCTTTTGGATCTTGGCCCATGAAAAGAACAGGGCCATCCCTTCGTGGACATTGTTCCTCCTCCCTTTCCTGGAGATCGCCTGGGTCAATCTCCACATCTATTTCTTCATGGGAGTTCTGTTGATAGGCGTTTTTATTTTGGAGGATTTTGTTGCTTATTTTTCCCGGCGTGAACTGCAGGCATCCGGCCGGCTGAAGGGGCTCCTCCTTGTGGCGGTGCTGACTTTGTGCGTTTGTGTGCTGAATCCGTTTGGAATATCCGGAGTGTTGTACCCGTTCAATATTTGGAAAGACTACGGTTATCTCGTTGCCGAAAATCGCCCGATTTGGCTCCTCGAAAAGATCATCCGTTATCCGCCGGCGTTCTATTTTAAGGTTGTCTTTGGATGGCTTGTATCGGGTTGGGTCTATGCCGCCGTTCAAGCCGCAAAAGGCAAAGGCGCGATTTCTGCCGTCGCCGTCATGCTGAGTGTGATGTTGTCTGTTGCCGGGTGGTTGGCCCCCAGGAATTTTGTCCTTTTTGGTTACTTTGTCTTGCCTCTGTCCGCCGCGTTTTTTCACGGTCTGTTTCCTTCCAAGGGTTCTCAAGGAGGAGGGGTTCCTGGGATCGTTTCCTTGATGTTGGTTCTCGTGATCTTGTCGGGAGGGTTGGCGATCCAATCCGGTTATTGGCGAACCCGAGGGCCGCGCGGGATCGGTCTGAAAGAGGGAGTGGAGGGGTCCGCCCAATTCTTTCTGAAGGAAGGAATCCAAGGGCCTGTCCTGAACAACTACGATATCGGGGGATACCTTATTTATGAGCTCTATCCTCGCCAGCCTGTTTTTGTGGACAACCGGCCCGAGGCCTATCCCTCCTCTTTCTTTCAGGAGATCTACATTCCTTTGCAGGAGAGAGAGGAGAAATGGCACGAAGAGCAGGAGCATTACGGTTTCAACTGCATCTTCTTTGGTCGTCATGACCTCACCCCCTGGGGACAGCGTTTCCTCATCCAGCGCGTCTCAGATCCGGCGTGGGCGCCGGTCTATGTGGATGATGACGCGATTCTTTTCCTCAGGCGGGGAGGGCCCAACGAATCCGTGATCCGGCAGTATGAACTGCCCAAGTCCATGTTTCAGGTGACTCGATTCACATAAGATGATCTGCCCTTACTGCAAGGCCAATGAGGATAAGGTGATTGACTCCCGCGAAGCGTCGGACGGATCGTCCGTTCGGCGGCGCCGGGAATGTTTAAAATGCCAGCGTCGGTACACCACCTACGAGCGCTTGGAGGAATCCCCGCTGCTCGTCGTCAAGCGGGACGGCAGGAGGGAATTGTTTGATCGGCGGAAAGTCCTCAACGGTATCGTGAAGGCGTGCGAGAAGCGTCCGGTCGCTATGGAGAAGATTGAGGCTGCGGTGGACGAGATCGAGCGTGAGATCCGGCAGGAGTTTGAAAAGGAGGTCTCCTCGGTGGAGGTGGGGGAACGGATCATGCGGCGCCTCCAAAAACTGGATGAGGTGGCCTATGTTCGGTTCGCCTCGGTCTATCGTTCCTTCAAGGATGTCAACCAATTCATGAGTGAGTTACGCGACATCCTCAACCAGCGCAAACACTAAAATATAACTGCTTGGCGACGAGCTGGGGCAGGGTGAGCCGGCATCGGAGGCCGAGCGGGCACGGTTCCCGCTTCCTTTCTTCCTTTTATCTCTTGTTCCGTAAAGCGGGAGAGCGAGGCCGACGATTCGAGCGAGCCGACTCGCCGGGTCGGCGAGCGTACGGTGAATCCTGCCCCAGCTCGTCGCCAAATAGTTTTCTCACAAGCTCCATCGGCAGTCCCACCACGTTTGTGTAAGACCCGCGAATCTTCAGAACGACTGGGTCTTTCTTTTCTTGCACGGCGTACGCCCCGGCCTTGTCCTGGTGCCGGCGTGCGTAGCGGCGCACGTGAGGCGCGCTCATTGGCCGCATGGTGACGCGGCTCACGGCGTGGCCGACTTTTGTGCGTCCAGTTTCAGCATGGACGAATGCGACGCCGGTGATGACCCGATGCGTGGATCCCTGCAGGCGGCTTAAGATCCGACAGGCATCCGAATAATCCACGGGCTTTCCGTAGATCTTCCCGTTAAGAACCACCACGGTGTCTGCGCCGAGCACCCATCCGGCCCGAATTTTTTGTGCCACCAGGCGGGCCTTTGCCAAGGCCAACCTTCGTGCGTAGCGGGTGGGATTTTCATCTCCAGGGGGTGGTTCAGCCATCCTGCTCGGCATGACTCGGAATGGGATCTGCGCTTCTTTAAGAAGTTGCTTTCTGCGGGGGCTTGCCGAAGCAAGAACGATCAAGGGAAATCTTCCGTCGGAACAGGTCCTTGGGCCGCCCCTTTCTTCCGTTTGGTTTGTTCCGGGAGTCGTGTTTTCAAGTCGGCCCGTTTTAAGAGATCGGTGTACCAGGTGAAATAAGCCATCAGCTGTTTCTGGTTGCGCATCTCTTTCTCAAGGGCCTCTTTCATGGCCGGAAACCCCTCCTCATCCGCGGGTCGTCTCTCTTCGATCCGGGCGATCAGCCACCCCTTCGAAACCTGTATGGCGGAGGTGGTGTGGCCCGGTTCTAAGCCGAAGGCCGATCCAAAAACAGATCCGGCGGCGCCCAGGTCAGGAATCGTGCTGGTGGATTTCACGAAATCAGAAGTGGCGATGGGAAGGTGCCATTGTTCGGCACACTTTTCCATCTGTTGAGGATCCTGGCGCGCCGCCTCTGCCACTTCGCGAGCCGCCGCTTCAGAAGGGAGGATCAGGTAACGGACCTTGATCGAATCTTCTTTCCGGTGGAATGCTTCCTTGATCTCCTTCTCTGTCACGGAGACTTTCGCCGCTTGGGCCTCCAACTTGGCGATGAGGAGGCTTTGCCGGACTTCTTCTTCAAAGATGCGAGGGGATGCTCCAAGGCTGTAGTGGACGATCGCTTCATACCCAGCGAGATCAAACTGGCCGTTCTTTTGGAAGATCGGCCAATTCTGAAGTTGCCGGATGACTTCCGGGTCAGAGACTCGGATCTTTTGGCGCTTGGCTTCGGCTAAAAGCGTCAGGCGTTCCCAAGCCATCCGGTCGAGCATCGCCTCACCCACCTGTTGGTGATATTTGTCTCCGTAGCGGAGGATCGCTTGATGGGTAACCGCTTGGTGCGCTTCCAGGTAAGTTTGTAAGGGGATGTTTCGGCCGAAAAGGATGCCGGCAGTATCAACATGCATGGTCCGGAGGGAAACCCCGGTTCCAATGAGCCAGAGAACCATCACCCCGACGGTTGTACCGGCCACCCAACCGATCTGTTTGCGCACCCAGTTCATCGGCCCATTTTACAAGGGAAGGAGGGACGGGGCAAGAGAAGATTTTCTTTTATGTAAGCAGTAACGTTAATTTTAATAAAAATAGCTGCATTGACTTTGTGCCATAACGTGGATAAAATAAACCTCTTTAGTAAAAAGAGGAGGTTCGACGTGAGGCTTAAATTTGGATTACCCAAGGGGTCGCTTCAAGAATCCACCGTTTTGCTGTTCAAGCAGGCGGGTTTTCAGCTTTCTTCCACAGAGCGATCTTATTTTCCAGGCATTGACGATGAGGAAATGGAGCTGGTCCTTCTCAGGGCCCAGGAGATGTCCCGTTATGTGGAGGCCGGGGCGATTGATGGGGGAATTACCGGCAACGACTGGATTATGGAGAACGGCTCGGATGTCGTCAAGATCACCGACCTGGCCTATTCCAAGCAGGGCTTGGAGCCGGTCCGCTGGGTTCTGGCCGTTCCGATCGATTCCAAGGTGAGCAGGCCGAAGGATCTCGAGGGCAAGAGGCTCGCCACAGAATTGGTGAACATGACCAAGTCCTATTTGAAGAGCCATAAGGTGAATGCCGTTGTCGAGTTTTCCTGGGGAGCGACAGAGGCAAAGGTCGGCACCGGTCTGGTGGACGCCATTGTAGAGCTGACCGAAACCGGCGCTTCGCTGCGGGCAAACAAGCTTCGGATTGTGGACACCATCTGCACCTCCACCACCCAGCTGATTGCCAATAAGGCCGCCTGGCGGGATCCCTGGAAAAAGAAGAAATTGGAATCGCTGGCCACCCTCTTAAAAGGGGCCATCGCCGCCCGTTCGAAAGTCGGATTGAAGCTGAACGTTTCCAAGAAGAACCTAAAGCGATTGATTGATGTCCTGCCGGCCATCAAGCGTCCGACCGTTTCCCCATTAAGTTCAGCCGGTTGGTTCGCAGTGGAAACGGTTTTGGATGAGAAGGTGGTTCGGTCCATCATCCCTGACCTGAAGAAGGCCGGAGGGGAAGGGATCATTGAGTACAGCTTGAACAAGATTATTTATTGACGAAGGAGAACGGATGTCTAACCTAAGGAAAAAGCGCCGAAAGAAGATGGCCAAGCATAAGAGGAAGAAGCGGCTTCGGCGCGATCGACACAAGAAGAAGTAAGGGGAGTCTTTCAAGAGGACGCACGCAATGGGCCGAACAAGATTTTTCTTGTTAGGCGGTTGTTTGTCGCTTGCTTTGTTTATAGGATGCAGGCAGGTGGGGCGCGTGGCTTACGCGCTGGAAGGGCGGGGCTTTGCCTCTTTTCAGTGGCCGGCGGGGTTTGTGGGCGCCGAGGGAGCTCAGGTGCAGCAGGCGCAGGCGTTGTCCCACTACTTGGCTGGTTTGCTTGCCGAGGGTTTAGGAGAGTTTGACGCGGCACAGAGGGAGTATTCTCAAGCCCGCCGCTATGATCCAGAAGAAAGTCGCGTGGCGGTGCGCCTCGGGGCCATTTACATGCGATTGAACGATCTGCCACAGGCTCGAAATTCTTTCCAGGAAGCCAGCCGTATCACTCCCGCTGATCCGCTGCCTCGATTTTTCCTGGGGGTCTTATTGGCCAATGAGGGCCGTCTTGATGAAGCCGCCTTGCAGTATCGGGAGGTTCTCGACCAGGATCCCAGCAACCTGTCGGCTCTGGGCCAACTGGCCGATTTGTATGTCGTGCAGGAGAAGCTGCAGGAAGGATTGGTGATCTATGAGAAGTTCCTGACAGAACGGCCGGATTCTCCGGTCGCCCACTTTAACATCGGCGTTCTTTACGCCAAGTTGGAGCGATGGAAAGAGGCGATCCACCACTTTCGTCAGTCGGTGGAGATGGATCCCGCCAACTTCGAGGCCCGGCTCGCTTTGGGGGTCAGCTTGGAGAAGGCGGAGGATTTGCCGGGGGCCAAAGAGCAGTTTCTCAAGGCGATGGAGCTGGAGCCGACAAACACCCGGCTCAGCCGCTACTTGGCCCGTTTGTGTTACCAGATGGGAAATCTCGAAGAGGCCTCGAGCTGGTTAAGCCGTTATTTGAGTTTCAATCCTCGAGACGCAGCCGCCTATGTGGAGCTGGCTTACCTGCGGTTGGAACAAGGGCGGTGGAAGGACGGGATTCCTTTCATCAAGCTGGCCATCGAACTGGGAAATTTCGAGGAGCCCCCGGTGGAGATATGGCTTGCACTTGGGATGGCCTATCAGATCAAAGAAGACTACCGCGATGCCGAGGCGATCTACCGGCAGGTGGCGGCGATGGTTCCGCAGGACATGCGGGCCTTCGTGCATCTGGGAGCGATGTATCATCGGTTGCATCGTTTTGAAGAAGCGGAACGGGTTTATCGCGACGCTTTTCGAATCAATCCCGATGATCCGCAGGTTCTTAACGGGTTGGGTTACCTTTATGTGGATTGGGGGATCCGTTTGGAGGAGGCGGAGGTTCTCATCCGCCGGGCCCTCTTCCAGGATCCCCAGAACAGCGCTTATTTGGATTCCTTGGGGTGGGCTTATTTTAGAAGGGGACGATTTCAGGGCTCTCTTGAGTTTTTGCAGGAGGCCTTGTTGGAGAACGCAGATCCTGAGATCTTCGAGCACCTCGGTCAGGTATACTTATCTCTGAAAGATGGGAAGGCGGCGAAGGCTGCATGGGAGAAAGCCCTGAAGCTGAAACCGAAGGATTCGCGGCTCATTCGACAGCTTGAGTTGGAGTTAAGAAACTTAAGAAAGGACAGGTAACCTTCATGCATCTGTGGCGACGGATTCGGATATTCTGCGAAGACCATTGGGTTGGGATTGCGATTATTTTGTCTGTTGGGCTCTGTTTTGGGCTGACGATCTGGGGGCTCTCGAAGCTGGAGTCCTTCTACGTCAATATGACCATCGCCACCCTGCCGCTGCAGATCTTGACCTGGATCTTCGGGTCGGTGATTTCGGCATTTATCTACGTCTCGTTGATGTTCGGGCTTTTTTCCCGAGGGGGATCCCGCAAAGGGAAGGTCAAGTCCAAAGAGATCAACGTTCACTTCGACGATGTCATTGGGATTGATGAGGCCAAGGAAGAGGCCTGGGAAGTGGTGCAGTTGTTGAAGGACCGGACGCGGGTCAAGAAGATGGGAGGCAAGATCCTTCGGGGTGTTCTGATGCAGGGGCCCCCGGGCTGCGGGAAAACCTATTTGGCCAAGGCGATTGCCACGGAAGCCAACATTCCCTTCATGTCGCTGGCGGCCAGCGATTTTGTGGAGATTTTTGTTGGGGTGGGGGCGAGCCGGATCCGAAAGTTGTTTAAGGATGCCCGCCGCAAGGCCTACGCCAACGGAGCCTGCATTATCTTCATTGATGAGCTGGATGCCATTGGGCGAGAGAGGTCTTTTGGCTGGATGGGCGGACAGGAGACAAACTCCACCCTCAACTCCCTCCTGGTGGAGATGGATGGTTTGCAGGGGGCCCAGGAGAATGTGGTGGTGATCGGCGCCACCAACGCCGATGAGTCGGTGTTGGACTCTGCCCTCTTGCGGCCCGGACGATTTGATCGGAAGATCTTCGTGGACCGTCCTAACCTCCAGGGCCGGGAGCAGCTGTTTAAATATTATCTGGGCAAGGTGCAGGCCGATCCGGCCATTGACATTGGGCGAATGGCTCGCCGGAGCGTCTACAAGACACCGGCGGAGATCGAGAACATTGTCAAGGAGTCGGCCCTCATTGCGGCCCGAAAAAAGCGGGAGATGGTGAGCTACGAGGATCTCTCCGAGGCGATCGAGAGGATTGACCTTGGGATCAAGCACCGCAAGAGCATGACGGAAGCGGAGAAACGCATGACCGCCTACCACGAAGCGGGCCATCTGCTGGTGATGTATTTTCTCCACCCGACGAACGATGTGTTTAAGGCCTCAATCATCGCTCGGAGGGAGACCCTGGGCGTGGTTTACCCGGTTCCTCGCGAAGAGATGTTTTCGCACGATCGGAATAAACTTCTGGCGGACATCAAAGTTTCTCTGGCCGGTTACGTCGCAGAGAAGATCGTCGCCGGAGTCACGACCACCGGTGTGGCATCGGACTTCCGGAATGCGATGGCTGTGGCGCACAACATGGTCTGGCGTCTCGGCATGGGTTCCAAATATTTAGGGGACTGGGAATCCCTGTCCAATGGAAGCCATCAGGCCCAGTTGTCCGAGTCGGTGCGCAGTGAACTCGACGCCGAGACCAACGGCATTTTCCAGGCCTGCGCCAAAGAGGTGGAGGGGCTTCTCACCAAGGAACGGGTCATTCTCGACCGTTTTGCCAACGAACTCCTGAAGAAGGAGGAGTTGGAGTACGATGAGATTGCAGCGATCTTCGCCGAGTACGGCAAGAAGCCGTTTCGGAACGTATCGACTTCTCCGTCGATCTCCGGTTCTTAGGAGTTTCCTTGATGAGGCGTTGGTTTGTCTTTTCTTTTCTGATCGTTTTCACGGCGTCCTGCGCCCCGTCCTATCCCAGGGGGCGGGTTGCGGAATCCCTGGTCGATGTGTGCCGACGGGAGTACCACCTTCCGGTCAAGGCGCAGGTTGCCAAGACCACCCTCGGCGTCTTTGTCACCATCCCCGGCTTATTCAGCGAGCTGATGCGCCAGGTTGGAGCAGGGGGCGCGGATAACCTTCCGCCCCCCATCTTCCTGGAGGGGATTTATCAGGAGAAGCGGTTTGACTTCCGGTTTCTGACCCACGGCACGTTCGCTCGAGTGGAGAAGGATCGGCCGCAGCGGGAGAATCCAAGCCGAATCGACCGCAGGAAATCGAAGGCGCTGACCGATCTGGACCATGTTTCCACGGCCTTGAACCGCATCGCCCTGTCCACCGATGCCCCTTTGGAATTTTACATGCTGATGATCCGGGATCCTCAAGCCAACTTGGACATCATTTTCTCCGGGCATTTGAGCGACGTGAAACAGGTCCTCTATCTGGGCATTTCCCGAGGAGAACTGCAGCGTCGGAGCCATGTGGGTTTGCGGCATCCGCCCGAGGATATTGCCCAGGAGACGGTTCAGAATTTCCTGAAAGATCTTCACCGCCAGACCATCCTGCAGCTTTTAAGCCGATATGCGGCTCATTCGGCGCGGTTCGGCGAGCTTTTGCCGAAAATCCTGCAGCTGGCGATTGATCTGCAGGGTCGAGCGACGGAGCTGCCGGGACGGGAGTGGCCGGTCCTTCAGACGGAGCGCGATCAGGTGCTTGTTGAGGTGCCGCTCTCGGCGTTGCAGCTTCCCGGTGCGGTGCTCTTTACGATCCAGCTGCGGGAGAGCCAGGGATTTATCCTGGATGTGGAGCGTCTCGAGACAAGAACGCTTCCGCCTCGATACAAACCCCTGCCGCCGCCTGAAAAGTGGAAGGAGATTTTCTATCTTGAGCCGGTCGATCTGGGGCAGTTTTTATCCGAGCAGATCACTCGCCGCGTTCTGGCGGAATTCCAGCCGCTGAACAATGAAGAGGAATCTTCACCCCCACAGAGCCCTCCCAAGATCGTTTCTGCGCCGAAGAATAAGCCGGCGACGGAAGAAGATCTCACCCGGGTGCTGGTTGAGACCTCGGCTTACGTGTTGAAGAGTTACAGGTTCAATGATTTTCGAGATCTCACCGTCACCGATACGGCGAATGGGACGCGCTGGGCGGTCCCCTCAAAAGACATTCCGCTTTATCTCCGGCGTAACCCGCCGTCGCTCAAATCGCTTCCGTGACCCGCGTCACCCTGCCGTCGTTTGCCAAGGTGAACCTTTTCCTCGAGGTTCTCGGCAAACGGCCGGATGGCTACCACGAGCTGGTCACTCTTTTTGAACGAATCGACCTGGCGGATCAATTGACCCTCGAGGAAATTCCTGGGAATCGAATCGAGGTTCTGTGCGATCATCCGGATGTCCCTCAGGATGGGTCCAATCTCGTGGCGAAGGCTGTGGAGCGTTATCGACAGGCCGTCGGTTGGCCCAACGGGATTCGGATCACCTTGGAGAAAAGAATTCCCGTAGCCGCGGGATTAGGGGGCGGATCCTCCAACGCGGCGTCCACTTTGCAGGGGCTTCAAATCCTTTCCGGCGGTCGATTGGAGCAGGGAAGACTCCAGCAGATTGCCCGGGAATTGGGGGCCGATGTGGCCTTTTTTCTCTCTCCGACTCCCTGGGCGTTGGGCACCGGCCGCGGGGATCAGATCCAGCCGCTGGATCTGAAAGTTCAGTTGTGGCATCTCTTAGTCTATCCACGATTTCCAGTTCCGACCAAGGCGGTTTATCAGGCATTCGCCTTGACACCCCCAGGACCCGATGTTAGACTGCTCACGAACGCCTTGAGAGAGAAAACCCAAGTGCGCGAGGTCAACGATCTCCTCTTTAATTCGCTCGAGCCCACCGTCGAGGCCCTGTACCCGGTCATCCGGCACGTCAAGGCCACCATTCAATCCCAAGGGGGGCTTGCGCGTCCGCTTGTGTCCGGAAGCGGCTCAACGGTGATGGCGCTGTGTGCTTCGGAAGAACAGGCCCAGGCGGCGGTTCGATCCCTTCAGTCGGAAGAGAGGGAATGGCAGTTGTTTGTCGCTTCGACGAGGAGTTGAGATGGAGATCACGGACATCCGGATTTTTTTACAGCCCAGATCCGACAACAAGCTCAAGGCCTATGCGACGCTCACGCTCGACCATGCTTTTGTGGTGCGCAACGTCAAGGTGATTGAAGGAACGAAGGGCCTTTTTGTGGCGATGCCTTCCGAGCGGGTGAAGGAACCGTGCCCGAAGTGCGGTTTCCGGAACGTCGTCCACAGCAAATTTTGCAATCAGTGCGGCGGCACGTTGAATCAGCCCGGGCAGCATGAGGAGCATACCGGCGACACCCCGGAAGAGCGGCAGGCCGAGCACCGGGATATTGCCCACCCGATCACCATGGAGTGTCGGGAGTATATCCAGAAGAAAGTCCTCGAAGCTTACGAAGCCGCCCGAACTTCCGTTCCGCAGTGACCCGTGCTGCCCTGTGGTGTAATGGTAGCACAGCAGATTTTGGATCTGCTTGTCTAGGTTCGAACCCTAGCAGGGCAAGATTTGGCTGGACGTGGGTCGCATGATCCACGGCCAGCCAAAATATGCTCTCTAGGAAGAACCGCGCGAAGCGCTCGAATGACCGAGCCGGGGCACCCGCGAAGCGGGTCGGCGAGGAAATGTTTGAAGCGCGGCAGCGCGGAAAACACCTAGCAGGGCAAAAGTTAGGGGAAAGGTAAATTGATGACAACGTTGCGGGAACGGTGTTCGTTCTGCGCTCGGGGCCGTGAGCGGGTTCAGAAGCTTTTCAGCGGGCCCAGCGGGGTCTACATCTGTGACCTCTGCGTGAAGCTCTGCAGCCAGATCCTCTCCAAGCAGGAGGATGTGACCCGTTCCGCCAAGCGAACCCCCAGCCTGCGGGAGCTTCCGACGCCTTCGGAGATCAAGCAGCAGCTGGACCAGTACATCGTCGGCCAGGAACGATCCAAGCGCCAGGTGGCGGTAGCCGTCTACAATCATTACAAGCGGATTTGGGCCGCTCCGATGGTGAACGATGTGGAGCTGGAGAAGTCGAACCTGCTCTTTATCGGACCCACCGGCTGCGGCAAGACGCTCATGGCCCGGACATTGGCGAAGATCCTGGATGTTCCATTTGCCTTGTGCGATGCCACACCGCTGACGGAAGCCGGCTATGTGGGAGAGGACGTGGAGAACGTGCTCCTGCGTTTGCTCCAGAACTGCAACTTTGATGTCAAGCGGGCACAAACCGGTATCATCTACATTGATGAGATCGACAAGATCGGCAAAACCCAAGAGAATGTGTCCATCACTCGGGATGTTTCCGGCGAGGGGGTGCAGCAGGCGCTCTTGAAGATTGTGGAAGGAACGGTGGCCAACATCCCGCCGCAGGGAGGCCGCAAGCATCCCCAGAGCGAATATCTCCAGGTAGACACGACCAACATCCTGTTCATTTGCGGAGGGACTTTTGTCGGGTTGGACAAGATCATCAGCCGGCGGATCGGCCGGAAGGTGATCGGATTTAACGGTTCTTCAGTTTCTGAGAATGCCGATGATCCGCTTCATCCTGTGCCGGTTTCTGTGCAGCCGGGAGACTTGATCAAATTTGGGATGATCCCGGAGTTCATCGGGCGGTTTCCGGTGATTTCCACGTTCAGCCACCTGAGCGAAGCGGAATTGCTGGAGGTGATGGTCAAACCGAAGAATGCCATCGTCCGCCAATACATGAAGTTCTTCGAGATGGAAAATGTGAAGCTGACCATTGAAGAAGATGCCTTGGTGGAGATCGCTCGGGAGGCGCTGGCCAAAGAGACCGGCGCTCGGGCCATTCGGGCGATCCTCGAGGAGATTATGCTCGAAGTGATGTTTGATTTGCCGGGGCAGAAGGACGTGGCGGAATGCATCGTGACTCCGGAATGCTTGACCCAGCGAACACCGCCGATTCTGGTGTACCGAAATGGGGAAAAAGCCGTTGCGTAGGGCAGGATCATTGGCGGCCATTGTGTTGGCGGCCGGCGATGGAACCCGGATGCTCTCCCGGATTCCAAAGGTGATCCATGCGCTCTACGGCAAGCCGCTGGTCAACCATGTGCTGGATGCCGTCCGCTCGGCGGGCATCCAGCGGATCGTGGTGGTGGTCGGCTACCGGTCGGACATGGTCCGCCGCCAATTGGGCGCCGAGGTCGAGACGGTGGTGCAGCGGGAGCTGAAAGGGACCGCCCATGCGGTGAAGCAGGCGCTCCCCCGCTTGAAGGGATTCCGCGGCGACATTGTCATTCTTTACGGGGATACGCCGTTGTTGACCCCGCAGACGGTGCAAGGGCTCATCGAGGCGCATCGCCGGGAAAAGGTCACCTGCACGTTGCTCACCGCCCACCTGAAGGAACCCTCCGGCTACGGTCGGATCGTCCGGGATCAAACCGGCCAGATCGTCCGGATCGTTGAAGATGTGGATGCGACCCAGGCGGAGCGGGCCATTGAGGAAATCAATGTCGGGGCCTACTGTTTTGATGCCCAGGCGCTGCATTGGTCGCTCAAACAGATCAAGCCGGCTCCCAATGGGGAGTATTACCTCACCGATACCATCGATGCGTTGGTGAAGTCCGGCGTGCCGCTGGCCTCCGCCACCACCCGGTCGGTTGGGGAGTTTATGGGGATCAACACCCGGGCGGATCTGGCACGGGTGCAGACGATCATGCGCAGCCGAATCTTGGAGCAATTTATGCTGGGAGGTGTTACCATTGTGGATCCTTACACCACCTACATCGATGGTTCCGCGGCCATTGGGCAGGACACGGTGGTGTATCCTCATACCGTCATCGAAAAAGGGGTTCGAATCGGGCGGCGCTGCCAGTTGGGACCTTTTTGCCGGGTCGGGGGAGGGACCGTTTTAGAAGACGGCGTTCACGTAGGGAATTTCGTTGAGTTGGACGATTGCCATGTGGGGGCTGGCAGCCGGATCCTGCAGCATGGTTTTGTTTCCCACGCGCAGATCGGCAAGGACGTTTTAGTGGGGGTCGGGACGATTGCGATGATGCCCAACGGCGCCGGCCTGCATTCCAAGAGGAAAGTTCAGATCGGGGATGGGGCTCGGCTTGAGGGGGGGTCTCTCTTCTTGGGGCCTGTGGTGGTGAAATCCGGCCAGGTGGTTCCGGCCGGTTCGACGATCAAGGGTCCGAAATGAGCGTTCAAGGGATTCCGCCGATCGTCATGTCAGGGAATGCCCACCCCGCCTTTGCCTCTGCCGTGGCGAAGATGCTGGGGGTTCCCCTCGGGGATGCTTTTGTCGGACGCTTCAGTGAAGGAGAGATCCGGGTCAAGATCAATCAGAACGTTCGGGGGCAGGATGTTTTTGTCATTCAGCCGACCTGCCCGCCGGTGAACGACCACTTGATGGAATTGTTGATTATCCTGGATGCCTTAAGGCGGGCGTCGGCCCGGCGGATTACGGCGGTGCTTCCTTATTACGGCTACGCCCGGCAGGATCGAAAGGATCAGCCCCGCGTTCCGATTACGGCAAAGCTTGTGGCCAACCTGATCACCGTGGCCGGGGCGGATCGGGTTTTGACGATGGATCTTCATGCCGGCCAGATTCAAGGCTTTTTTGACATCCCGCTGGATCATCTTTTTGCCGTCAATACCTTTGTGGACTATTTCTCCACGCAGCGGGTGATTCCGAACCTGGTGGTGGTCTCTCCGGATGTGGGCGGGATTAAGATGGCCCGGGCTTATGCCAAACGCCTGCACGCGGATCTGGCGATGGTGGACAAGCGACGGGTCAACTCGGAGGAGACCGAGGTATTGGACATCATGGGCGAGGTCAAGGGCAAGAATGCCCTCATCGTGGATGACCTCGTGTCCACCGCCGGCTCTTTGGTGCAGGCCGCGCGGGTGTTGAAGGAATCCGGGGCCCGCGACATCTATGCGGCGGTGACTCACCCGGTGCTCTGCGGGCCGGCGATGGAGCGGCTGTCGGCTTCTGTTTTAAAAGAGCTGGTGGTCACCGATTCGATCCCAATCCCGCAGGGGCGGCGCCTGCCGAAGATCCACGTTCTTTCGGTGGCCCCGCTTTTTGCCGAGGCGATCCGCCGCATCCATCAAGAGGAATCGATCGCCGTTATTTTCCATGAACATTGGGAAGAAGGAACCAAGGAAGGAACGAATAAGGATGAAAAGCGGGCGACCAGACGATTGGTCGCAGCGTCATCCTCGCGAAAGCGAGGATCAAAATAGATTTCCGCTTTCGCGGAAATGACATCACATTGAGGATGGTCACATTCGATGGCACAGCAGACTGAAAAAATCATTTTGGAAGGTTCGGTTCGCACAAGTCAAGGGACGGGGGCGGCCCATGCCATCCGCCGGGATGGCCTTGTTCCTGCGGTGGTTTACGGAGAGGGAGCCGCCTCGGTTTCCATTCAGGTGGTTTTGAAGGAGCTCAACCGGGCGCTGCATACCAAGGCGGGGGAGAACGTTCTGCTCTCTTTGCGCTTGAAAGATCGGCAGGCCGCCAAGGCGATGTCGGACCGCCTGGTGCTGATTAAGGAATTACAGTATCATCCTGTCACGCACCAGATCCTCCATGTGGATTTCCATCAGGTTTCGCTGACGAAGAAGATCACGGTTGCCGTGAAGCTGGCCTTCAAGGGAGAAGCCATTGGGGTCAAACAGGAAGGAGGCATCTTGGAGCATCTGCGCTGGGAGCTGGAGGTGGAGTGTTTGCCGACCGAGATTCCTCCGGAGATCCCAGTGGATGTCTCTGCCCTGGCCGTAGGCAAGTCCCTGGAAGCCAAGGCGATTTCTTTGCCGGCGGGCGTCCGTTTGGTGACCGATCCCAACATGCCGGTGGTTGCCTGCGTGATCCCGAAGCAGGAAGAGATTGCGCCGCCCGCAGAACCAGGAGTCGAAGCGGCGGAACCGGAAGTGCTCAAACAGAAGAAGCCGGAGGAATTGGCTGCCGAAGAGGCTCAAGCCAAAGAGAAGAAGGAAGAGAAGGGCAAGGAGGAGAAGAAGAAAGAGTGAAGTTGTTGGTTGGCTTAGGCAACCCGGGACGCGCCTATGCAGGAACTCGACACAACATTGGGTTTATGGTGGCGGACCGGTTGGCCAAACGATGGACCATCCAACTGAAGAATGCATCGTGCCACGCCGCCCTCGGGGAAGGGGTAGTGGGGGGTTGTGTGGTAGGAGTTGCACTCCCGCAGACCATGATGAACGAATCAGGCAAGAGCCTTAAATGCTTGATCCAGCGGTTTTCCCTCGAGCCCTCTGAGATTCTGGTGGTGTGTGACGATGTCGCCCTCCCGTTGGGGGTCATCCGGCTTCGGGAAAAAGGGTCCGATGGAGGGCACCGCGGTTTGGCATCCATCTTGAAAGAGTTTCGAACCGAAGCAGTTCCCCGGCTGCGTGTTGGAATCGCGCGTGCAGGTCAGGAGAAAGGAAAAGACCTGACGGATTTTGTACTTGGGAAGTTCACTGTTTCTGAGAAGAAACGATTGGAAGAGGCGTGTGCCTCCGCAGTTGAGGCGTGTGAGACATGGGTTGTTCGCGGCTTAACCACAGCCATGAACTTGTTTAACAAGAAGGTTTCTGCGGGATGCATGGGGTGAAAGGATGTCTGTAAATCTTCGAGATTATGAAGCGGTTCTGATTGCCAGTCCGGAACTGAATGAAGAAGCGGTTTCCACTCTGCGGACCCAATTGAACGAGGTGGTGTCCCGCCATCAGGGAAAGCTGCTGGAGAGCGTGGTTTTGGGCAAGCGTAAACTCAGTTATCCCCTTGGACGGTGGAGCGAAGGGCTTTACCTCCAGTTGCGGCTGCAGCTGCCGCCCTCTGAGGTGGCGGCATTGGAAAAAGCAGTGAAGATGATGGAAGGGAATGTGCGTTTCATGGTGACTCATCCGAGCAGTCCGGCTCCTGTGCCTGCAGCGCCGACGGTGGCTGTGAGCCAGCCGGGGAAAGAGTGAGCGAAAGGCTTTTTTGCGGGGGAGGTGACGAATGGCGAATTTGAATAAAGTTTTTCTCATGGGAAATCTCACGCGGGATCCGGAACTGCGGTACATTGCCAGCGGGACGGCGGTCGCCACGTTTACCGTCGCCTCGGGGCGGGTTTACACCATGGCCTCGGGGGAAAAACGGGAAGAGACCTGTTTCGTTCGGGTGGTGGCGTGGGGACGCCAAGCGGAGTTGTGCGGCGAGTATCTTTCCAAGGGATCCCCGGTTTTCGTCGAAGGGCGCCTTCAGTCCCGTAGCTGGGAAGGGCAGGATGGGCAGAAACGTTCGACCATGGAAGTGGTCGCTCAAAACATTCAGTTTATGGGCAGGTTTACCAAGGGAGCTGGAAGCGCGGCGGTTTTGGAGGAGTCGGCCTCGGTGGGACAGGAGCATGGGGCTCCGGTCGGTGAGCCCCCCGGGGGGGCCGATATTCCGGAACCTCCGACTGAGGGAGAGGGTGGGGAGGCGCCATTTTAATGAGAACGATGAGAAGCAGTTCGCGTGAAGGCGCTCGGGAATCGAGCACCGGCCGCAACGGGAAGGAAGAGCGGCGGCCGATGCGCCGGAAGGTCTGCAAGTTCTGTTCCGAGCGGGTGAAGGAGATTGATTATCGAGATACCGCTCGGTTGAGCAAATTCACCTCGGAGCGGGGGAAAATCCTTCCTCGGCGTGTTTCTGGAACCTGCTCGAGCCATCAGCGGCAGTTGGCGTGGGCGATTAAGCGGGCCCGCGTGTTGGCGCTGATGCCCTTCATCGCCGCGTAGGCTATTTGATGAAAATGGCCCATCTTTGATCAAACGAGAACGTTGGGGGACAGTAGAATGAATGTGATTCTAGTGAAGGATGTGGAACGATTGGGAAAAGCGGGAGAAACCGTTTCCGTGAAAGATGGTTATGCCCGGAATTTTCTTCTGCCCAACGGTGTAGCGCTGTCTGCCACGTCAGGGACGAAGAATCAAATTCAGGCGATTCAGGCTGCGCACGCCAAGCAGGCGGCTCTTCAAAAAGCCAAAGCGCAGGAAGTGGCTGAGCGGTTGGAAAAGGTCTCCTGCACCATTCCCGTTTCTGTCGGGGAGCAGGGCAAGCTTCATGGGGCGGTGACCGCGCTGGACATCGTGGAGGCTTTGCAGCATAAAGGAGTCACCCTGGACAGGCATCAGATCCTCCTGGAAGGGCCGATCACCCATGTCGGGGCTCACGCGGTGAGCGTCAAGCTCCATCCGGAGGTGACGGCCGTGGTCCAGGTTTCCATCGTCGAAAAGTCGTAAGCCGCTGTGCCCACCGTTGAACAACTGATCGAGAAGCTTCCGCCGCAGAACCTCGAAGCGGAGATGGCGGTCCTCGGTTCGATGCTTATTGACGAGGAGGCCGTTCCGTTTGCCGTTGAGCTCCTGCAACCCTCCAGTTTCTATCGAGACAGCCACCGGAAAGTTTTTGAGGCCATCCTGCGGCTGTTCAGCTCGCAGAAAGCGGTTGATTTGGTGACCGTCACCGAGGATCTGAAGGCCGCCGGTCACTTGGAAGCGGTGGGAGGAGCGCATTACCTCACATCGCTCACCAGCGTTGTGCCCACCGCGGCGAACATCCAGCATTATGCCAAGATCGTCCGGGAGAAGGCGATGCTGCGCACCTTGATCTCCACTGCGACCCAGATCGTCGGCGAATGCTACGAAAACCAAGATGACGTGGACTCTCTGCTGGATAAGTCCGAACAGCTTTTGTTTGAGATTACCGCCAAGTCCAGCGACACTCAGGCGATCATGCTGAGAGATCTGCTGCAGGAATCCATGGAGACCCTGGAGCGGCTTTCGCAGCGCAAGGAGTTGGTGACCGGAGTGGCCACCGGTTTCAGCGACTTGGATAGGGAAACCGCCGGTTTGCAACCCGCGGACTTAATCATTGTTGCCGGCAGGCCTTCCATGGGGAAGTCATCATTGGTCGCCTGCATAGCTGAACATGTGGGGGTCGTGGAGCGCAATCCGGTGGTGATCTTTAGCTTGGAGATGTCGAAGGAGCAATTGGCCCACCGGCTTTTGTGCGCGAATGCCAAGGTGGATGTGCACAAGGCCCGGACCGGATTTCTAGCCCAGTCCGATTGGCGGAATTTGAGCAATGCCGCGGGCAAGCTTTCGCAGGCTCCGATCCTGATTGATGATACCCCCTCCATGTCCGCGCTCGAGTTGCGGGCTAAAGCGAGGCGGTTGAAGAGCCAACATGATCTGGCGTTGATCATCGTGGACTACCTCCAAATGATGCGCGGCCCCTACCGGTCGGAAAACCGGCAACAAGAAATCTCGGAAATCTCCCGTTCCTTAAAGGCAATGGCCAAAGAACTGCACGTGCCGGTGATTGCAGTCAGCCAGTTGTCCCGCGGACCGGAGCAGCGGGAGGATCGCCGGCCGCAGTTGTCCGATCTTCGGGAATCAGGAGCTATTGAGCAGGATGCCGATCTTGTGCTTTTGCTCTTCCGGGAAGAGATTTATCACCCTTCTGAGGACAACCGTGGCAAGGCCGAACTGATCATCGCCAAACAGCGAAATGGGCCGGTCGGCTCCGTGTTTCTCACCTTCCTCAAAGAATCCACCCGGTTCGAGAATTTCTCGGTCCGGACCAGCTAAACCAGCTTTTCAGACGGTTGTTATTCCCTCTTTCCTGTGTTAAAGTAGCAAAATACTTTTCGATGATTGATAGCCTTCAGTATCTATCAAGCCACAGATCCCAAAGCGGGTATTCTAACCGGTTGTTCGGCGTCCGGTTCCTGGTGGGGCTTCTCACAGCCTTATCTGTGTGGGGAAGCGCGCCTTCTTATGCCAAGGCGGAGGAGGAGTTCCAGGTGACCTCCGTGGAAGTGGAAGGGAATAAGATCGTGTCCTCTTCCACCATCCTTGCCAAGATCAAAACCCGGCCAGGAGATCGAGCCACGCAAGTTGCTGTTGATGAAGACGTCAAACGGCTCTACAGCACCGGTTTCTTCACGGATGTCTCCGCGGAGATTCGGCCGTATCAAGAGGGAAAACTTGTTCGTTTTCGGGTGAAGGAGCGTCCGTTGGTGGCCGGCATTGTCATCACCGGCAGCCGCCATTTTCGCGAAAGCAAACTTCGGGAAGAGCTCAAAACCAAAGAGCAGGAATTGCTGGACCGCCGCCAGCTGAAGGAAGATTTGGAGAAGATCAAGCAGCTTTACCGGACCAAAGGATTTTATCTGGCCGATATCTCGGATGAGGTGAAGATTGATGAGGCCACCAACAAGGCGACGATCTTCATCAACATCAACGAGGGGCGGAAGATTCGCGTCCGGAAGATCCTCTTTGTCGGCAACAATCACGTTTCCGCCGGCCGCCTCCGCAAGGCTTTGGCCACCAAACAGGGGTGGTGGTTTACCGCTGGCTACTATCGCCCCGAGGTGCTGGAAGAGGACATGGAGCGGATCAAGGGGGTTTACCGGCGGGATGGATACACCGATGTGCAGGCCAGCGCCCAGACCCGTTTTGATGATAAGAAGCGGTGGCTGACGATCACCGTGACCATTGAAGAAGGGACGCGATATGTGGTAGGAGCGGTTTCTTTCCAGGGGGCGGCTCAGCTGTCTGAGAAGGAGCTTCGGGATCGGTTGGAGCTGCACCCCGGGGATCCCTTCAGCCAGGAGCGATTGGCCCAAGAGGTCTCCAAGGTACAGTCCGCTTATTTCGCCAAGGGGTATATGGCCGCTTCCGTAGAACCCTCGACCGCCTTGAACCCGCAGACCAACCAGGTGGACGTTACCTATCAGGTGACCGAGGGAACGATTTCCTACGTGGACCAGGTGATCATTCGAGGGAATCTCAAGACCAAGGATGTGGTGATTCGGCGGGAACTTCGTCTGGGCCCTGGGGAACGGTTCGATGGAGAGAAGCTGCGCCGTTCAAAGGAGCGGTTGTACAACTTGGGTTTCTTTGAAGAGGTGACGTTGGAGACGACGCCAACAGACCGTCCCGACCGACGGAATCTGGTCGTATCGGTGAAGGAGTCCAAAACCGGAGAATTCTCCTTCGGGGGTGGATTCAGCTCTGTGGACAAGATCGTCGGTTTTGCCGAGATTGTGCAGAGGAACTTCGATCTGTTTAACTGGCCGACTTTTGTAGGGGGCGGGCAGGAGCTGAAATTCCAGGTGGCCGTGGGAAGCCTTCGAAAGGATTTTCAATTGTCTTTTACCGAACCCTGGATTTTCAACCGGCCTTATCTGTTTGGTTTTGATCTATTCAACACCACTCGAACTCGAGGTGAAGGGTACAGCTTTGACTTGGCTCGGCGTGGAGGAGATCTGCGTTTGGGAAAAATGCTGGGAGAGTTCGATAAGGTGGGGCTCACTTATCGCTTGGAACAAGCGCACGTGAGCAGTGTGCCGGATTCCGCCTCTTCAGCTCTCAAGAATGAGGTGGGAACCAACCTGGTCTCTGCACTGCAGCTGGGTTACACCCGGGACACTCGCGACAACCAATTTAATCCCAAGAGCGGGTATTTGCTTACCAGCGATATTGAAGGGGCAGGTTCATTCTTGGGTGGTGACAAGGATTTTTGGAGGTGGACGGGGTCGGGGTCTGTGTTTTTTGAGCCTTTGTGGAAAAATCAGGTATTGGAATTCCATCTCAACGTGGGATTGGCGGATCGTTTCGGAAAGTCCAACGCGGTGCCGATCTTTGAGCGATTTTTTGCTGGTGGGGCAGAGACCATCCGCGGCTACAAGGAGCGCCGAGTGGGCCCCAGGGATTCATTGACCAATGATCCGATTGGCGGCGATTCGATGGCGGTTTTTAACGCAGAGTACACTATTCCCGTTGCAGAGTTTCTGAAGGGAGCCATCTTCTTTGATGCGGGTAATGTGTGGAGCAGAGTACAGGATTTCGCCCAAAAAGATTTCAAATACGGGACGGGATTGGGAGCGCGCATTAAAACCCCTTTCGGCCCGGTCAAGCTTGATTATGGATTTCCTTTGAATCCCGACAAAAAGGAGCGCCACGCCGGGCGTCTTCATTTCTCAGCGAGCCGAAGCTTTTAAAGGTTGTCATGATGCACATCAAAAAAACCGCATTCCTGATCGCAGTCGGGCTTTTACTCACAGCGCGCGACATACAGCCCACAGCTGTTTATGCGGCGGATGGGACGCCGGCTGTCCATAAGATCGGCATCGTCCGGCTCGGAAAGGTTTTTGAAGATTATGAGCGGACGAAGTCTTCCACGGCCCAATTGGAAGCGCTTTCCAACTCAAAACAGGCCCAGCGGGAAAAACAGGTGGCCGAGATTCGAGGAATGCGGGATGAGTTGGCACTGCTCAACGACGAAAGTCGGGTGGAGCGTCAAAAGGCGATTGAGGAGAAGCTGAAGGATTTGGCCCAATTCGACCAGGAAGTGAAAAATAACTTGGTCAAGAAGCGGGAAACTTCTTTAAAAGAGATTTTGGATGAAATCGAGCAAACAGTGAGCCAGTATTCCAAGGAACGCGGTTTTGATCTCATCCTTTCGGATCGAGCCGTTTTATACAGCATTGATGCCATTGATGTGACCGGCGATATCGTAACCGTCTTGAATACGCGGTATGCCGCTAAGAAAAAGTCTTAGAATGCCTGCGCGCCAGAAGAAGAAAACTTCCCCAATAGGATCCGCCAACGGCAGCCACTCCCGGCTTCTCAAAGAGATCGCTCAGTTGGTAGGAGGGGAGGTCGTGGGGGATGGAAACATCCGGATTCTTGGCATCTGCGGTATTAAGGAGGCCAGGCCGGGAGATCTGACCTTTGTCGCCAACTCCAAATACCTCCATTTATTGGAATCCACAAAGGCCTCGGCGGTCATCACATCGCGGGATGTCAAGGTGGCTTCAAAACCGATCATCCGAACGGAAAATCCCTCTTTGGCCTTTGCGAAGCTGGTCAGCCACTTTGTTCCCGCGATGGAGCAGCATCCCAAAAGGGTCAGCCCCAAGGCCATTATTGGAAGGCGAGTCCGGCTGGGCAAAGATGTAGCCATTCAGCCTTTTGTGGTGATTGAGGATGGCGTCCAGATCGGCGATCGGACGGTGATCTACGCCGGTTCTTACCTCGGCCGTCAAACAAAGATCGGCAATGATTGCTTGATCTACCCCCACGTTTCGATTCGGGAGCAAGTGGAGATCTGCAACCGAGTGATCATCCACTCCGGAACGGTGATCGGTTCGGATGGATTCGGCTTTGCGACGGTGAAAGGGGTTCATCATAAGATTCCGCAGATCGGAACCGTGGTCGTGGAAGACGATGTGGAGATCGGCGCCAATGTCACCATTGACCGGGCTCGGTTTGGAAAAACCGTGATCGGCAGAGGAACGAAGATCGATAATCTTGTTCAAATCGCCCATAATGTCGTTGTGGGATCCAATACCATTGTGGTCGCTCAATCCGGCATTTCCGGCTCGACTGTTTTGGGCAGCAACGTTGTTGTGGCTGGGCAGGCGGGGATCGTCGGCCACATTACGATTGGCGACAATGTGATGATCGGCGCGCAGGCAGGAGTGTCCAAATCGGTTCCTGCCAACACCAGCGTGTGGGGAAGCCCTGCCAAACCATTGGCTCGATCCAAGCGGGTGAATGCGGCCATGCAGAGGTTGCCGGAGATGCACCGGGAATTGGAGCAGCTTCGACAGCGAATAGAAGCACTGGAGAAACGCCGTGGCTGAGAAGCCGGACTTTGTAAAACAGCAGACGATCCGCCGCCCCATGCGCGTGGAAGGGGTGGGGCTTCATACCGGAGTCCATGTGCGGGTGGAATTTAAGCCGGCCGCTCCGGATTCCGGAATCAGCTTTGTTCGGACAGATATTCCGGGTTCTTTGCCTGTGACGGCCTCCGTCACGACGATCCTGGATGCCAATCGGCGTCCACGCCGGACCTCCGTGGGGAGCGGCAAGGTGGAGGTTCATACCATCGAGCATCTGATGGCCAGCTGCGTGGGTCTTGGCATTGATAACCTGCTGGTGGAAATTAACGGGGAAGAGGTTCCCGGGCTGGATGGTTCCGCTTACCCCTTCGTGGAGATTTTTAAGCAGGCGGGGCTGCAGGAGCAGCCGGTTCCTCGCCGGGTGATCCAGATTCGGGAGCCGGTTTGGATTGAGGAAGATTCGGCGGTGGTGGCCGCATTCCCGGATGATGCCTTTCGGGTTTCCTATACGTTGAGCTACCCTATTCCAAGTTTGTCCGCTCAATTCTTCTCTTCACGTCTGACTCCGCAGCTGTTTGAGTCGGAGCTGGCGGCTTCTCGGACCTTTTGTTTGGCACAGGAGGTGGAAGCCCTTCGCCGGGTGGGCTTAGGTAAGGGAGCCACCTACGAGAATACCGTTGTGGTGGAGGGGGATGGCCGGGTGGTGGACAACCACCTGCGTTATCCCGACGAATTTGTCCGGCATAAGGTGTTGGATCTGTTGGGGGATCTGTACCTGCTGGGGCGGCCGATTCAGGGGCACGTTCTGGCGATCCGATCCGGTCATGCGCTGAATTTGAAGCTCATTCAGAGAATCCAACAGAGTCTGGAGCGGGGACGAGAAGGGGGGATCAAGGCGCAGCATGTGGAGCCGGAGGCGACCGCTTTGGATATCTTTGCCATCGAGCGGATCCTCCCGCACCGTTATCCCTTCCTCCTGGTGGACAAGATTGTGGAACTGGTGCCGGACCGGCGGGCGGTCGGGATCAAGAATGTCACCATCAATGAGCCGTTTTTCTCCGGACATTTTCCCAGGCGGCCGGTGATGCCGGGGGTGATGATCATTGAAGCGCTGGCTCAAGTGTCGGGGATTCTGCTTTTGAACAAGTCGGAGAATCTCGGCAAGTACGCCTATTTTGTGGCCATGGACAACGTTCGATTCCGCCGGACAGTGCTTCCAGGAGACACCCTCCAGCTGGAGGCGGAGGTGTTGAAGCTGCGCTCCAAGACGGGCCAAATGCGGACCCGGGCGTTGGTGGAGGGGAAGGTGGCGGCGGAGGCCGATCTGATGTTTGCCCTTTTGGAGGGTGACGAGAAGCTTTAAAAATGTCATCCTCGCGAAAGCGAGGATCAAAAGGAATCCATGGATTCCCGCTTTCGCGGGAATGACACAAGTGGGCCGGCCTAAGAGCCGGCTTTCACGCTTATAACAGGAAGTTTCCTATTTTTATGCCTAAACGACTTGGACTCATTGCAGGGAACCGAACGTTTCCGATTCACGTGGCCAAGGCCGCTCGTGCGTTGGGCTATGAGGTGGTTGCCGTCGGTTTACGGGAAGAAACGGAGGCCGCCCTCGAGCCGGAGGTCGCCCGGATGCATTGGGTCACATTAAAAGAAGTCGGGAAAGTTCCGGAGCTCTTGAAGAAGGAAGGGATCCAGCAGGTGCTGTTGGCCGGGCAGATCAAGCCGGAGCGGCTTCTGGAAGGAGAGGAGCGGTTCGCCGGGTTTGTCCAGCAGCTTTTTAAGATGCTGCCCGATCGATCGGGCAGCTCCGCCATGAAGATGGCAGTCCGTTACTTGGAGTCACAGGGATTTCAGGTATTGGATTCCGGCACCTTTGTGAAGGATTGGATTCCCGGCGCGGGTGTCTTGACTCGGCGGGTGCCGAGTGAGCAGGAGCAGGCCGACTTCAAATACGGTGTTGTGCTGGCTCGGCAGATGTCTCATCTGGGAATTGGGCAGACGGTGGTGATACGCCGGAAAGCGGTGGCAGCGGTGGAGGCGATTGAAGGAACGGACGCGGCAATCCGGCGGGCAGGGCAGGTCGCGGGCCCTGGCTGCGTGGTGGTCAAGGCCTGCGGTCCGGACCACGACATGCGGTTCGACATTCCGGTGGTCGGGCTGGACACGATTCGTGCAATGGTGGAGGCCAAGGCCACCTGTTTGTGCATGGAGGCCAAACGGACGATTCTTTTTGACCGCCCGCAGTTGATTGCCCAGGCCGATGCGGATGGATTGGCGCTTGTGGCCCTATGAGAGAACTTCGCGTCGCTTTTGCGCAGATCAATCCGACCGTCGGGGACTTGAGAGGCAATGAGGCCACGATTGCCGAACTCCTGCGTCGCGCCAAGCGCACCGGCGTTGACCTTGTCCTTTTCCCGGAGTTGGCGGTCACAGGGTATCCGCCGGAGGATCTGTTGTTTAAGCCGGCCTTCATTCGGGCCAATCAAGATTGTTTAAAACGATTGATTCCGTTGTCTCAGGGTTTAGCGGCGATTGTCGGCTATGCCGAACGGAGTCCGGACGGCCATCTTTATAATGCCGCGGCGATGATTGCCGAAGGGAGGCTGGCCGGTGTTTACCGCAAGATGAAGCTTCCGAACTACGGCGTGTTTGATGAAAAACGGTATTTTGTACCGGGTGAGCGGCCGGTGGTGCTTGAACTTGGAAAGCAGAGGGTCAAGGTGGGGATCTCTATTTGTGAGGACATCTGGGTGGAGAACGGGCCCTGTCAAGCCGAAGCAGCGGCTGGAGCCCGCCTGCTCATCAATATCTCAGCTTCTCCTTACCATGCCGGGAAGCGCCGACTCCGGGAAGAACTACTTACCCGCAGGGCACGTGCCCTCAAGAGCTGGGTTTTATACATCAACTTGGTTGGCGGCCAGGATGAACTGATCTTTGATGGGGACAGCATGGCGGCCTCTCCCTCGGGCCGGATTGTTTTCCGGGCCCCGCAATTTCAGGAGGGGCTTTTTGTCATGGATGTGCCGGTCACCTCCGGGGAATCATCCGTAGGCACGAATGTTTCTGTGCTGTCGGTCCCTTGGAAACCGAAGAAACGCGCTCGCTGCGTGCAGCGATCCGCCCGTCCGTTGGCCGCCGATGCCGAAGTTTTTCAGGCCTTGGTTTTGGGAACGAGGGATTACATCCGGAAGAACCGGTTCTCGCATGTTGTTGTGGGCTTAAGCGGGGGGATAGATTCCGCTCTGGTGGCGGCAATCGCCGTGGCCGCTTTGGGAAAGGAATCGGTGACGGGGGTCTCCATGCCTTCCCGCTATTCTTCCGCGGAAACCCAAGCCGATGCCGAGGTTTTGGCTCAACGGCTGGGAATCGGCTTCCTGGAGATTCCCATCGAACAGATTTTTACCAGCATTTTGGAGACCCTGAGGTCTGTTTTCGACGATCGGCCCGCCGATGTGACGGAAGAAAATCTCCAGGCCAGAATTCGAGGAACTCTTCTCATGGCTCTCTCCAACAAGTTCCACTGGCTGGTACTGGCTACGGGAAATAAGTCGGAGCTGTCCACCGGATACTGTACACTTTATGGGGATATGGTCGGCGGCTTCGCAATGATCAAGGATGTGCCGAAAACCTGGGTCTATCGGATCAGCCGCTACGCGAACCGTCATTTCGGTCGCCAGATCATTCCGGGATCGGTCTTTACCCGGCCGCCGACGGCGGAATTGAGGCCCAACCAGCGGGACCAGGATGTCTTGCCTCCTTACAACCGGTTGGATAAAATCGTGCGGGCTTATGTGGAAGAGGATCTTTCTGCGGCGGAAATCCGCCGGAAGGTTCAAGCTCCTTCGGCGGAAGTGGATAGGGTTTTGAAGATGATTGATACCAATGAATACAAACGGCGGCAAGCGCCGATCGGCATCAAGATCACGCCGCGCGCTTTCGGCAGGGATCGGCGGATGCCGATCACCAACCGATATGGGAGCGCCTGATGGAAGCCCTTGTGATTATCGGGTCGGATCAGGCGGTGCTTCGGCGCCTGAAGGGGCACCTTGTCCGATGCGGATTCCGGGTGACCGCTGTGCCAGCGGATGATCTGGATCGGCTGGAAGGCGCGAAAGAGCGCTTTCTCTTAGGCATCCTTGACGGTACCGGCCTGTCTCGGGTGTCGGATCTGGTTCAGCGGGCCCGCGGCAAGCCGGCATGCAAAGAGACCCCGCTTCTTGTTGTGATGAAGCAGGACCAACTGAAAGAGCTGGCCACACTCACCGGCTTGGAAGATTTTATGATTGCGCCCGTGGAACCGGATCTCCTGGAATACCGCGTTCGGTTTGTTTTAAAGCGCTTGAACCACACGGCTCCCGGCGGGGAAGGGATCCAGATCGGGAAACTGAAGCTGGACGTCGACCGGTACGAGGTTTCTCTGGATGAAGAGCCGCTGGAGCTTACCTACAAAGAATTTGAGCTCCTCAAGTTTTTGGCAACCCACCCCGGCAAAGTCTTCAACCGGGATCAGCTTTTGAACCAAGTCTGGGGCTACGATTTCATCGGCGGCACCCGCACCGTCGACGTCCACATCCGACGCCTTCGCGCGAAACTCGGCCCCAAGTACGCCGCCCTCATCGATACCGTCCGCAACGTCGGCTACAAATTCCTCGAATCGCTGTAACAAAGATTTAACACAGTGGTTATTTTCCAGTAACCTCGATCCATAAACTATCCTCGTTTGCATCGCGCGGTTTTTTCTCTGTCGGTTTCTGAAAATGGTTGGTTGAATCCTTGTAAAGGAGAGGGGCTCCCCGAATGTTATCAAGACGTTCTTCACTGTCCCATCTGGCCGTTGTGCTGGTCGGCCTGTTTGGCATGATTGCCTTCTCGGGCTCTGCTGCCCATGCTGCAGAGGTCAATGGAATTTGGACCGATTCCACCACCAAGGATCTCGGTGAGTGGACTGGCGTCGAATGGCTCAAGAAGATCAAGATCCGTGGGTGGATAGAGGATTATTTCGTCCACAACTTCAACAACCCATCCCAATCCACGGTGAATGCCAACCAGGGTTCTTCCGTGGTTAAGGCGAATAACACCACCATCGAAGGCCGAACTTTTGATGTTCGCAACGACAAATTTCGAATCCTCTTGGCCGAGGTGGAGTTGGAGAAGGTTCCGACCTTGGGGGAGTGGTACGGCGCCGGCTTCAAACTGGATGTCAACTGGGGAGATGATCCTCAAATCATCTACGACACCATCAACCAAGGGTTGGGGGGGAATAATACTGTCCATCCGGCCGACAAGTGGATCCAACATGCTACCGTCGGCTACGTGGCGCCGATCGGCAAAGGGCTTCGGTTCGATGCCGGAAAATTTGTCACCCACATCGGGGGAGAGACTATCGAGGGGATCAAGAACAACAACCTCTCGCACGGTTTCCTTTACAGCTATGCGATTCCTTTTCAGGATACCGGCGTTCGCATCAATTACCCGTGGAGCGACAAGATCTATACCGAGCTTTACGTCCTGCGGGGTTGGAACGTGACCACCGGAGACAACAACCGGGGGCTGACCTACGGTCCTTCCGTTGGATGGACCCCGACGCCTTGGTTCAACCTGTTCCTCAACTACCTGGTGGGTCCGGAGCAGCGGAACGACGACAAGAACCTGCGCCATTTGGTGGATGCGCAGGTCTTTTTCAACACGCCGATTCCGAAGCTTAACCTCTTACTCTACGGGGACTGGGCCTTAGAGGAGAACGCGTTGAACAGCGGCCACAAGAACGCACATTGGGCCGGGGTCGCCGGTGTGGCCCGCTACCAGGTGACCGACCATCTCGAACCGGCCGTTCGATTGGAATATTACAACGATCAGGACGGCTTTACCACCGGCGTGAATCAGAAGCTCTACGGCGTCACTTTTACGCTGAACTGCAAAATCCCACTGCCGAAGAAAGCCAAGGGTGTGAGTCTTCTGATTCGGCCGGAGTATCGATTTGATAAGTCCTCGGAAGGATTCTTCACCCGGCACAACAAGTTTCGGTCGAAGACGACGCAGCACACGGTCGGTATCGTCAGCTACCTGTACTTCTAAAGAAAAAGGAGATTCTATTATGGGTGGAACGACGAAGGGATCCGGATGGGCTCTTTTCTGGTTCCTGCTCGGGTTTACTGTCCTGGGCACGGCAGCCGTAGGCGGGGGCATTGTCAGCGTTATCGCAGGCGTTGTCCTGATTGGATGGTCGTTTGCGCAGTTTAAAGCAGTTCGAGCCACGGAGGAGGCATGAGACTTATCGGAATAGCGGTCATTGTGGGCGGATGGCTCATTACCGTCGGGGGGCTTCTCATGACTTCCTCAACGATGGGCCGCATGGTTTTCGCATGCATTGGGATTGGGGTGTCCGTTTTGGGCATCCTCAAGGTTCTCAACGGCTATTATCTGGCGCGTGCCATATGGAAAAAGTAAGAAGGAGAATAGGGATCATGAAATCACTTCAATGGAAGGCGCGGTTTCTCCTTGCGATCATCGGCCTCGGAGCGGCTCTGTCGTGCGCTTCTGTGATCAAGGCGGAAGCGGCAGCATTAACCGATCAGGATGTGATCAGCGGGATTGCGGGCCCGAAGACCGATGAGATAGCGGCCAAGGGCGATCCTGGGGCTGATCTGACCGGCACCGTCAATGATGTCACGATTGCCGACAGCAAGAAAGGCCTCACGCTGGCTGATTTGGCAAACCAGGCCGGGCAGAACAAAGTTGCCATTAATTTTGTCTGGACATTGGTCACCGGTTTCTTGGTCATGTTCATGCAGGCCGGTTTTGCCCTTGTGGAAACAGGCTTGATTCGGGCGAAGAACGCCAACCATACCATGATGATGAATTTCATGGTGTATGGTTTGGGTCTCTTTGCCTATTATGTCTGCGGTTTTGCGATCCAGATGGGAGGTTCAGGACCTATTGCGAACTTAGGCGGCACCTATCCTTTGAACAGCGAACATGTCGTGCAGGCCTTCGGAAAACCGTGGGGGCTGTTCGGCACCAAAGGATTCTTTCTGCAGGGGTCTACCTATGATGTCGGCGTCATGGTCCTTTTCCTGTTTCAAATGGTCTTCATGGATACCGCCACGACCATTGTGACAGGTTCGTGCGCCGAGCGCTGGAAGTATTCTGCATTCTGCGTCTCGACCATCGGCTTGGGCGCTTTGGTCTACCCTCTGTTCGGCAACTGGGCTTGGGGCGGCGGCTGGCTTTCCCAGCTGGGCGCAAATTTCGGGCTGGGGCATGGCTACTGTGATTTCGCCGGTTCCGGTGTCGTGCATGCCGTAGGTGGTATCACTGGTCTTGCTGTTGCCATGCAGTTGGGCCCGCGCCTCGGGAAATTCAACCGTGATGGGACTCCCAACGTAATACCGGGCCATGACATTGTCCTGGTGCTGACCGGATGCTTCATCCTGGCGTTCGGTTGGTTCGGCTTCAATCCGGGCAGCACGCTTGGTGCTTCGGGCAACGGCTGTCTGCGCATTGGAAGCATTGCGGTGAATACGATGCTTGCCGGCTGCACCGGCTCGTTTGCAGCGCTGCTTTACATGTGGATGCGCTACGGCAAGCCGGATGCCTCGATGGCCGGGAACGGCCTTTTAGCCGGTTTGGTCGCCATCACCGCTCCCAGCGGATTCGTCAATCCTTTGGCGGCGTGCATCATCGGATGGATCGCCGGCATCCTGGTTTGTTTGGCCGTCGAGTTTTTTGACAGAGTTCCGAGAGTGGACGATCCGGTCGGCGCCATTTCCGTCCACGGCGTGAACGGCCTCTGGGGCGTCTTGTCGGTCGGGCTTTTTGCCGACGGCCGCAGCAATTATGGCGGCAGTTGGAACGGTGTGGCCGGCTCCGTCAAAGGGCTTTTCTACGGCGATCCGGGACAGTTGGTGGCCCAGTTGGTCGGCATCTCGACGCTGGTGGGAGTGATCTTCACGCTCTCATTCCTTTGGAACTGGTTGGTGGATGTTTTCGTCGGTCAGCGCTGCAACCCGAAGTCGGAGTTGGCCGGTCTGGACATCCCTGAGATGGGGGCCCTGTGCTACCCTGACTTCCAGCTCAAGACCCAGGATTATGCGGTTGCCAGTTCTTCGAACGGGCCTGTTTCGTCGGCATCGGTCGTCAAGCATTAACCAAAAGGAGAAAAGATGGCAGGCACTCTCATTACCTTAATCGCGTCCCTGGTGATCTTTGTCGGGATTGGTGCCTATAAATCCGGCAAGAGCATATTCAGCTAATCCATGATTACGGTCGTCCGTGACGAGGTCGGGCGTGTGAGTGGTTTTCACACGCCCGATCATTCGAACCCTGGGGGAAAACAGAAGATGAAGATGGTAACGTGCATTGTCCGACCCGAGAAGCTGGAACCGATCACCGATATCCTCGATAAGATACATATCGTGGGGATGACGGTGATGGACGTCCGCGGGTTCGGGCGCCAAAAAGGCCAGGTGGAACATTACCGGGGCGGGGAATACAAGATCCGATTTATCAATAAGGTTCGGCTCGACCTCGTGGTTCAGGATGAAGATGTCAAGAGAGTCATGGAAGCGGTGAGCAAGGTCGCTTCCACCGGCAATGTGGGAGACGGCAAGATTTTCGTCACCCCCGTTGAGAATGCGTTGCGCATTCGAACCGGCGAAGTGGGGACAAGCGCTCTTTAAATTGCTCGAGCAGGCTTACGCACGGTTGAAGGACGGCTATTTCGAAGAAGCCGTCGAGTTGTTCTCAGCGTACCTACTCAGCGCGCCGGACCAGGCGCAGGCCTATGCCGGCCGTGGGTCGGCGTACTTTCAGCTGCACAAGTGGCCCTCTGCCGCCTCCGATTTCTTAAAGGCCAAAGAGCTTGATGCAAGCGATGCCGAGCATTGGATCGGTCTTGCCATGAGTCTTGCCATGGAGAATAAGATCTACGAGGCGATTGGAGTTTTTGAAGCGCTTCTCTCCGATCGCCCGCAGCACGTGCGGGCTCATATCCAATTGGCTCAGCTTTATTATCGTCTGGGGGTGATCACCAAAGGCCACAAGCAGCTCGATGCCGCTCTAGCGTCACGGCCATCCCTTGTTGAGAGAAGGACGATAGAAGAATTGAAAAAGGAACAGCTCGCTTTAGACAAAAGAAGGTACTACAGGCCGGATTTCGAGGCGCTGCGTCACCAGAATCGGACCACTCCTTCTGGTCTCCTGAAGAAGATTAAGAGTCTGTTTGGCAAGTCATGAATAGGAATTTGGCGTTGTGGCTGGGCAGTTTCCTGATCGCCGTCGTCGTTCTGAGGTTTTATTTCCAGGTTCCTGTGCTGCCTCTGCTGTTGGCAGGGGGAATCACTCTTGCTGTGACGGTTATTCGGTACCGGCTCTCACACAAGAGGTAGCCTTGTAATCAGGATTTAACATAGTTGTAATCTCCACTTAACCGGTTTTGGTAGAATAGGTGATGAAACTTCCCGAGCAGGCGACCCCAGCCCGCTCGGCTACTGCATGGCTGGGACGGTTCTCAAAGAGCGGCACCCGCTGAAGTAGAATCCGAAGAATTCATGGTTAAAAAGAAACGTTTATTACCAAGGAGGAATACCAGGATGGCACGCACGTCGACTTTAGAAAGGGCACGGGTGAAGGAATCGATGAATGGGCGAGGACGTCGGGTCGAGCAGCCGACACGGACTGCTGCGGCAACCAGCGGAATTCCCCAGGCCAATCCGGAGGCGGTTCGCCGGCTCTTCAAGATCATCAAGGACAATAAGATCGAAGTCGTCGATGTGAAATTCAACGATCTGCCGGGCCTGTGGCAGCACTTTTCCATTCCGGTGGCTGAGTTGAGCGAGAATCCCAAAGAGGGGATCTGGGTGGACGGCATCGGGTTCGATGGCTCCTCGATCCGCGGATTCCAGAAGATTCAGGAATCGGACATGAACCTGTACCTGGACCCTGCCACAGCGGTCCTGGATCCGGTCTGCGTGGTGCCGACCTTAAGCGTCGTCTGCGATATTTACGATCCACTCACCAAGAAGCCCTACAGCCGCGACCCGCGCTACATCGCCAGAAAGGCGGAGGCCTACCTCAAGAAGACCGGGATTGCGGACGTGAGCTACTGGGGGCCTGAACCGGAGTTCTTCATCTTTGATGACATCCGGTTTGATTCCACCGAGAACTCCAGCTACTACTTCGTGGATTCCATCGAAGGGGAGTGGAACTCGGGGCGGGACGAGAAGCCGAACCTCGGCTACAAACCGCGCTTTAAGGAAGGATACTTCCCGGTGCCGCCGCACGATATCTTCCAGGATATCCGCAGCGAGATCATGAATAAGGCGCGTGCTGTGGGTGTGCCGGTGGAGAAGCATCACCACGAGGTGGCGACGGCGGGCCAAGCGGAGATCGACATGCGTTACTCCACGCTGACCAAGATGGCGGATCACTTGCTGATGCTCAAGTACATCATCAAGAACGTAGCCCGCAAGCACGGCAAGGTGGCGACCTACATGCCCAAGCCTCTCTACGGCGACAACGGCTCCGGCATGCACACCCACCAGAGTCTGGCCAAGGAAGACAAGAACCTGTTCTACGACAAGAATGGCTATGCCTTGATCTCGCAAATCTGCAAGTGGTACATCGGCGGACTGATCAAACATGCGCCTTCCATTCTGGCCTTCGCGGCTCCGACGACCAACTCCTACAAGCGGTTGGTGCCGGGCTACGAGGCGCCGGTGAATCTGGCCTACTCGGCTCGGAACCGGTCGGCTGCCTGCAGGATCCCGGTCTATGTGGATTACCCGAAGTCGAAGCGGGTGGAGTTCCGCCCGCCGGATCCTTCCTGCAACCCGTACCTGGCCTTCTCGGCGATGCTCATGGCAGGTCTGGATGGGATCCAGAATAAGATTGATCCGGGTCAGCCGCTCGACAAGAACACGTACGAGCTCTCTCCAACGGAGGCGGCGAAGATCCCGACCGTTCCTGGGTCGCTGGAAGAGGCGCTCGACGCCTTGGAGCGAGATCACGCTTTCCTGCTGAAAGGGGATGTCTTCACCAAGGATGTCATTGAGGTCTGGCTTGAGTACAAGCGGCAAGAGATCCCGAAGGTCAAGCTTCGGCCACATCCCTACGAGTTCTACCTGTATTTCGACGTCTAAGGTTTCTGCTAGACGTTCGTTGTGAAGGTCGCGACTACGGCGATTAGGGGTCGTTCTGGCCTCATCGCCGTAGTCCTTTTTAAGGATGCGTGATGCCAAACGTTGGACTCAAAGATAAAGAGTATGTCCTGAAGACCGCCCGGGATCTCGGGGTCAAATTCATTCGGCTCTGGTTCACCGACATTCTTGGGTTCCTTAAGAACGTCGCCATCACCATCGAGGAACTGGAGGAAGCCCTGGAAGAGGGAGTGGGGTTCGACGGCTCCTCCATTGAAGGGTTTACCCGATCGGAAGAATCCGACATGATCGCTTTGCCGGACCCCAACACCTTCGCCATCTTGCCCTGGCGCCCGAAAGAAAATGCCGTGGCTCGGATGTTCTGCGACATCGTCCGGCCCGGCGGAGAACCCTTTGAAGGGGATCCCCGCTACATCCTGAAAAAGAACTTAAAGAAGGCCGCTGATCTGGGCTACACTTTCTACGTCGGGCCGGAGCTGGAACATTTCTATTTCAAGTCTTCAGAAGACCCAACACCGTTGGATGTCGGCGGCTACTTCGATCTGACTCCCCTGGATCTGGCCAGTGATCTGCGCCGGGAGACGATCCTGGCGATGGAAGAACTGGGGGTTGGCGTTGAGTTCAGCCATCATGAGGTGGCCCCCTCCCAGCATGAGATCGATTTTCGGTACACCGACGCCTTGACCATGGCCGACAGCGTCATGACCTACCGGCTGGTGATTAAGGAAATCGCCTTGAAGCATGGGGTCTACGCCACCTTCATGCCAAAACCCCTCTCTGGGGAGAACGGTTCCGGAATGCACGTCAACATCTCCCTGTTTAAAGGAGACCGAAATGCATTTTTTGACTCCAAAGATTCAGCCCATCTCTCCAACATAGCGAAGACTTTCTTGGCCGGGCTTTTAAAACATGCTAGGGAATTCACCGTGGTGACCAACCAGTGGGTGAACTCCTACAAGCGTCTAACTCCGGGATATGAGGCTCCTGTTTACGTCACTTGGGCGCTCACCAACCGGGCTGACCTGATTCGGATTCCGCGCGCCAAGCCGGGAAAGGAAGAGGCCTGCCGCATCGAGCTGCGCAGCCCGGACCCGGCCTGCAACCCGTATCTGGCTTTCAGCGCTATTCTGGCTGCCGGGTTGGACGGCATAAAATCCAAGGAGGAACTTCCTCCTGCGGCAGAGACAAACGTAGCCGGTTTAACGCCTGAAGAGCGTCAAAAGAAGAAGATCCAAGGCTTACCCCGCGATTTGGGGGAAGCGATTGAAGTTGCCCAGAATTCCCAGCTCCTGCGTTCCGCTTTGGGAGAGCACATCTTTGCGTCGTTCCTGCGAAACAAGCAGATCGAATGGGAGCGTTACCGGTCCGCCGTCACTGACTTCGATTTGAAGACGTACCTGCCGCTCCTGTAGCATTTTCGCTTTTTACCCATCGGTTAGCAGTTACTAAATTAAGGATTTTGTTGCAACTCTCCGATGGCTTTAGGTATACTTGAAATACGATGAGAAAAAGTTTTTTTCTGCCCAGATGTGGCGCCTTTTTCCTAACCCTGGTTCTAATCCTGCCCAGTCCCTCCTTCGCATTGCGTCCCTTAGGTGTGGAAAGCGCCGGTGTAGAGGAAAATCTCCAGAAGGCGCTGAATCCTTCCTTGGCAAGCGGTTTGGAAGAAGGCCGTGTAAATGTCGCTATCCATCGAGATTGGGGTCATCAGGAGAGGGGTGCTCCCGCGGAGATTTCGAAAGACCTCGCCTACTCTTACGAGGTGCCAAAGGGTGAAAAGGAGAGTAACTACCAAGCGACCCTTGAGGTTGGAAAGATCGTTGTTCTCGTGGCGGGCAATCCGGGCGCATCCGCGGCCGTTTCGAACCGAGAGGTAATGATGGACGTCGATACGGAGCTTGAAGAGGACAACGATTTTAAAGGGTTTCTTCTTCGATACACATACAGTGCCCCTCCGAGAGCATTGTATATGGATGCAAAGCCAAACGAGTTTGGTGAGCAATGGCTTCCAATTTTAAGCGAGCAGATAAATCAGAAAATTGCAGCTGCCATTGAGAAGGCCCGCCAAACGTGGGAAGGTCGTTCTATCGCGGTGCTCGTTCTTGTGCCGCATCAAGGTAGACAGGCGGTTTTCATGCATCGTACAGGAGATGACATTCAGGTTTTCGGATTGGAAAGTAAAGATAAAAAGCTTGCAGAACAGAGAGGACCTTATTCGGAACTGGCGTTAGGCGATTCTTTGGCGGTCCTCTCCGGCTTTCGTCCTCTTTTGGACGGCACCCAGCTTCAACGGCTTCTAAGCGAGGTTAATAAAGGAAGCGGTGCGGAAAGAGTGAGGGCTTTAACCACAAGCGCCCGGGCGCTTTCGCGAGGCAGCGCTGACCCGACCAGCCATCCTTTGACCGCCGTGTGGATAGAGCTTATTCCCAAGGATTCTCGGAGGTTTAGGTCTGTTCCAGTGGCAGAATCGAGCCCTCATCCTACTTGGAAAGGGCCGGAGGTTGAATTTCCAGCAATTCATGGGCCGATCATTCTGAATCCAGAACCGGACCCCCAAAAAGATGCTCACCAGGCAGGGTTGGAGGAAATAAGTGAAACGGAAGTTCAGGGTGTGGTGGATCAGTGGATCGCGGGAAACCCTCAGCAGCAGGAAGCTGTCTTTACTCGTCTGTACGAAGTCTTGGTGGTTCCGTTGTTGGAGAGCGCTTTTTATCACCGGAACGAAACGGCTCCTTGGAATTTGGGATATCGGCTGTTTAGCAAGATAAACGAGCAAGAATTCCGTCAAAGAATGCTGGAAAGCTTAATGGGTTATGCTCAGGCCAGGGGACAGCAAAACGCCACCATCAGTGAGCTGGAAATCTTTTCGGATTGGGTGGAAGAAGTGGCAGGTGCTTATACCAGGACATTAAGAGCCTCCTCTCAAAGATTGGAGACCATGCGCGCTACTATTCGAGGGATGGAACGCCTTCATCAAGCGGCCAGGGAACGGAACGTTGAGGCCGCTCTTTTTATACATCCTTCGATGGCTCACTTGGAACACCAATGGGGGTACCAGCTTCTCTTTCATCGGGAGATTATTCAATCCTTGAGGGAGGGTCGAAGATTTTTTGACAAGGTGTGGAAGGGTTTTCGAGGCGAGAATGTTGTGCGTTCCGAAGCTCTCCGAGACCAAAGGGATGCAGCGAAGGCCAATGGAGATTTGCATGGAGAGGAAAGGTATGCTCAGGGGGTTCACCTCTCATCCCGCGTCATTGAGCAGATGGATCAAACAAAGCAAGCGGTCCATACCGAGATGGGTCAGCTTCTCAGGATTGGCAGAGCTCTTCAAAGAGAATATCGGACTTATCTTCAGGGTCCTTTGCCGTGGGCGAGCAAGCTCTCCTATGAAGATTTTATCCAGCAATTGGAACAGACAGGGGTTGATCCTGAACAAATCGAAGTTGTTCGAGGTATTGCACGGCAGGTCCATCGAGAGGTGTGGACAGCCCAGGCGTTGGGTGGCCAGGTGTGGGTGGCGCCTCTCCCATCGCACGTTAACGTCTACACCCATGAGACGTTAAGAACTCTGCTGGATGTAAAATTCCAAAAGGATCTGCCGCCTGAAGTCTACAGGGCAACAGGCATTGTCCCCTTGCCGCTGTCTCCGGCCCAACGGTATGAACGTCCAGGAGTTCTTTTGCAGGATTCCTTGTTGGAGTCGGTAGCTAATCCACTGGAGCTGCCGAGTATTCGTCTGTCGTCTACTGAGGTAGGAGGATTGAATGCTGCGGCGGTGATCTTTTGGGCATTCAGCGGGTTTCAATATGATGCCCACGTTCAAGTCTTAGGCTTAATGATCTATCAGAATGCCGAGGGAGAAAGACGTTTGGCGATGTTCCTCTAATAACCCGAAGGGCAGAGTTCCACGGGCTATGCCCGTGGGTGAATGGATAGGCGGCGATACTGGTAAGATGGGACGGTGGAGATTCGACTCAGTGGGCACAGCG
>Ga0209515_10001027_pt1 | contig 48302 bp, 51 predicted proteins | sample Subgroupgradi54m_FD_187454 | JGI IMG/M metagenome (GOLD analysis project Ga0209515, IMG submission 187454) | Subsurface groundwater microbial communities from S. Glens Falls, New York, USA - GMW60B uncontaminated upgradient, 5.4 m (SPAdes)... ... | reverse complement strand
AATTTCGCTTTCCTACACTATGCAACTCTATTTTGATTTTAGCGGATATACCGATATGGCTATCGGTTCGGCTTTGATGTTCAACATTCGCCTCCCGTTTAACTTCAATTCTCCCTATAAGGCTTTGAATATTCAGGATTTCTGGCGAAGGTGGCATATGACACTCAGTAGGTTCTTAAGGGACTATCTCTATATTCCTTTAGGGGGGAATAGAGGTGGAGAGTTTTTGACAGCGCGTAACGTACTTCTCGTGTTTTTGATAGGTGGAATCTGGCACGGCGCGGGGTGGACATTTTTCATCTGGGGGTTACTACACGGTGGAGCTATGGTCTGTCTCACTCTGTGGGACAAAACAAAGATACACATGCCTAAAATCCTCGCATGGCTTATAACCTTCAATTTTATCAATGTCACGTGGGTGTTTTTTAGGGCTCACGATTTTCACGATGCATTTAAGGTGCTTCGTGGGATGGCTGGACTAAACGGCGTGGAGTTACCGCTAGTTCTTGAGCCTTTTCTGGGAAAACTCTCTCTCTCTTGTTGGTGTGGAATTTGGCACAAAGATTCTTGAAGCTACCGGCGCGTACGCCTCATATCAAGTTGTCATTTGGCTCATACTTGCGTTTGTCACGGTACTTTTCTTCAAGAACTCGCAAATTCTTGCCGAAAGATTTAGGCCGACGGTGGCCACGCTCGGTGTTGTAGTGCTGTTACTCCTCGTATCACTCTATTCCCTCGGCGAGTATTCGGAGTTTATTTACTTTAGATTTTAAAGCAGAACGTATATGCCTCTTCGCCCACAGCATTTTGTAAGTATGGTTGCACTCGCCCTCAGTGTGGCAGTGCTGTGCTCACTGTTTTTCTTTTTTGGCGATTTTTCTCGGAGTGATGTTGCTACACTTCGCCGATATCAGATGGAGAAGTTGAGCAAGGTAAAAGATGAAGTTGAAATAGTTGTGCTCGGGGATAGTTCCGCGGGGAATGCGATTGACGCGAAGTTATTTTCCACGCTCGCGGGTCATCTCACACTCAACCTCGCACTCGTGGGAACCTTTGGATTATCCAGCGACTACAATCTCGTGCGGTTTCTCTCTACAGAAGCAAAGAAGCTAAAGGTAGTTATTTTTATGCATAGTCTTGCGGGGTGGCGTGCGGGGTTCTCTAAAGAAGGATACTTTGAGACCTTGCGCTATGCTGGGTTTCCCGAAGATGTTGACCCCCTCTTTCCTTCTCGTCTGGACTACCTTTTGTACGCTCTCAATTTTAAAGCAACACTCTATGGACTTCGCGCTAATCTTCTTCATGAGACGTCATCCGTTACGGTTGACGACAAAAGCGACTATGTTGTCCAAGCGATGGCAAAGTATTCAAACGGATTGCGACATTTCGCCGTAGATGCAGGGTTACCTACGGAAGTAAATGTAGAACGCGTCCACCTTTATGGGTTACTTAACGAGCTCTGTTTGAAGAAACGGCTGGTGTGTATCTACGCGCACGGACCTCTTCATGACACCATCTTTCAGAACTCCACGAGTACCATAGAGCGGATAAACAAAGAGTTGCTTCAGGCGAAGACCATCCTGCCGATAACAAAGGTATTCCATTTCGGCGATGCTTATTTTGGCGATAGCGAAGACCATATTGACCCAACGTATAAAGACGATGTGACCAAAGAATACTTTGCAGAAGTGCAAAAAATTCTTGGTCAACGTAAGTAACGTTCTCTGTACTTCTTCGTGTTATAGTAGCGTGATGAAAATCTACGCTATTATCCCCGCGCGAGGCGGGTCAAAAGGACTTCCCGGCAAAAACACGCGGCTTCTTCACGGCAAGCCTCTTATCGCGTGGACGATTGAGGCGGCGAAGGCAGTGCCCGAAATCACGCGCGTTATCGTGAGTACCGATGATGAGGAAATTGCAAAGGTATCTCGCGAGTACGGCGCCGAAGTGTTCATGCGACCGAAAGAACTTGCGGGTGATGTGACGCTTGACCTTTCTGTATTTGAGCACCACTTGAAGACCCTAAAAGAAAAAGGTGAGCTTCCCGATATGGTGGTGGACCTGCGCGCCACCGCTCCGCTCCGGAGCGCGTCGCGTATCAAGGAGGGAATTGCACTCCTGCAGAAACTTGGAAAAGAAAAAGCGGATTCGGTTCGTGCGGTTTCAAAAGCTTCAAAACATCCGTACAAAATGTGGAAACAAGCAGGCGATTTTCTCACGCCATTCCTTTCGGAAAGCCAAACGGGCATGAAAGAATCCTACAATGCTCCACGCCAAAGTCTTCCGCCCGTTTTTCAAAACAATGGATGTATGAATGCCTTTTGGCCCGAGACAGTCCTCACGAAACACTCTATGACTGGCGAAAAGATAGCGTGGTTCGTGATGGAGGGCGATGAGTCTGTTAACATCGATACCGAATTGGATTTTATTGTGGCGGGGGAGTTAATGAAGAAAAATAAATAATTTTTATGCGAGTAAAGATAATTGGGGCGGGGTCAATAGGCAATCACCTGGCGCAAGCGTCACGGCGCATGGGCTGGGACGTGACTATTGTGGATGTTGACGAGAAGGCGCTTCTTCGCACCAAGAACGAACTCTATCCGGTGCGCTACGGCGCGTGGGACAGTGCGATTACCCTCGCCACTCCCGATAAGGTGAAGAAGGGAAGTTTTGACATCATTATGATTGGTACACCTCCGCAGGTGCGGATGAAGCTTGCGCTAGAGGCTCTCAAAGAAGAACCAAAGATTTTGCAATTGGAAAAACCGCTGACGATGCCGTTTGACCCCGCTCTGCGTGCTTTCACTAAAGCCTACAAAGCGCAAAAGAAAACAGCCGTCGTACTCGGCTACGACCACGCCATAGGAAAATCAATCACGCGAGTGGCCGAGCTTCTCAAGGAAAAGTTGATAGGGGAGGTGCTGACGCTTGATGTGGAGTTTCGTGAACACTGGCAAGGTATCTTTAAAGCTCATCCGTGGCTCAAGGGTCCGCAGGATTCCTATCTTGGCTACTGGAAGAAGGGGGGAGGGGCATCCGGAGAGCACTCGCATGCGCTCCATCTCTTTCAGTATCTCGCAAAGGTTGCGGGACTGGGCGAATGGACGAAGGTCTCGTCTCTGCTCAAGATTGAGAAAAGCGGACAGACGGAGTACGACTCAATCGCGTCATTTAGTTTTGAACTTTCAAGCGGAAAAATCGGCAGGGTGGTGCAGGATGTGGTAACGCTCCCTACGCGCAAATGGATTCGGGTGCAAGGTACGGAAGGATACATTGAGTGGCTCTGCAACGGACACGCAAGTGGTGACCTCATACGCTATATCTCAAAAGGATGGGAGCTCAAAGAAGAAATCTTTGCCAAGAAGCGCCCGGACGACTTTTATGAGGAAATGCTCCATATTCAGGCAATTCTGGACAAGAAGGTACACCCACAGGATTCCCCTATCTCCTTCGAGAGTGGCCTCGCCGTGATGGAGGTGCTTGAAACCGCGTGGAAGAATTCGTCAAAGTCCCTTCAGCCTATCAAGAAGATATAGTGCTCGTGAAAGGTACAGGTCTGACTTGTAATTTAGACAGGAAAAAGGGGTATAACCTCTTTTTCGTTTTTTGAGTTATAGTTATACCTCTATAATAAAGGCCTGTATGCACACCTTTGACTTCAAAAACCTCTTTATCTTTGAGATGGCGAACAACCATCAGGGTAGCCTCGCGCACGGAAAGCGCATTATTGAGGAGGTAGCGAAGGTCGCACAAGAGTTCGGGGTGCGTGCGGCGGTAAAACTCCAGTTTCGGGACCTGCCCGAATTTATCCACCCCGACTTTAGAAGTCGAAAGGACGTCAAACATATTCCACGATTTCTTGAGACCGCACTTTCGCAAAAAGAATTTGGTGAGCTGGTTGCGGAAGTTCGGAAGCATGGACTTATCACGATGGCGACTCCGTTTGATGAAGTATCGGTGGGGACCTGTGAGACGCTGGGCGTTCAGATTATCAAAGTGGCAAGTTGCTCCGCGCTTGATTTTCCGCTTCTTGAACGAGTTTCAAAGGCGGGTAAGCCCGTTATCATTTCCGTAGGCGGACTTTCGCTCAAAGACGTTGACCGCGCGGTGAGCTTTCTTGAACATCGTGGGGTTACGTTCTCGCTTGAACACTGTGTCGCCATCTATCCCACGCCTCCCGAAAAGCTGTTCCTGCATCAGATTGAGGTGCTCCGCAACCGGTATCCGAAGCTTACGGTTGGATTTTCCACGCACGAATCTCCGGACAATGTTTCCGCGATTGGGCTCGCGTATGCCAAAGGCGCGCGTATTTTTGAAAAGCATGTGGGACTGCCGACCGACACCATCAAGCTGAACGCCTACTCGGCAAATCCAAGCCAGCTTCGTGCATGGCTTTCCGCCTATAAGCAGGCCGTCGCCGAGTGCGGAGACGACTACGCGGAGCGACCAGGCGACGCACAGGAGCAGCTAGACCTTGCCTCACTTCGACGTGGAGTCTTTGCGAAGAAAGATATTCAGGCAGGTCAGGCGCTCACCCCCGAAGATGTATTTTTTGCGATGCCTTGGACGGAAGGGAGGCTTACGAGTGGAGACTTCAGGAAAAATCTTATCGCCGACCGCGCGTACAAAAGCGGGGAACCCCTTGTAGCGGACATCGGGACGAAGCGGGAAAAAGGAAAGAAAGACTACGTGTACCCGATCGTGCACGCAGTGAAAGGAATGCTGAATGAAGCGCGCATCCCCATTTCACACGATTTTACCGTTGAGATTTCACACCACTATGGACTCTCTCGTTTTGCCGAAGTCGGGTGCGTGATTCTGAATTGCGTCAACCGCGAGTACGCGAAGAAGCTCATTGTACAACTTCCCGGACAGGCGCACCCGACGCACTATCACAAAAAGAAAGATGAAACCTTTCAAATGCTTGCGGGCGATTTGGCGGTAACGATTGACGGCAAGGAGCACACGCTCTTTCCCGGCGACACCCTCTGGGTTCCGCGCGGAGTCTGGCACAGCTTCAAGACGAAGAACGGGGTCATCTTTGAGGAAGTTTCAACACGCGACGAAGGTGAGAGCGGTGACTCCTACTACGTGGATAAAGAGCTTGCGGAGAAACCTCGTGAAGAGCGCAAAACGCACCTCCACAACTGGGGGCGACATCAGTTTGATGAGCCGGATACCTCCGGGTTGGCGCACGTATAACGACTGTCCATAATCCCGTTCCTATGTCATTTTTCCGTTTGAATAACCTCATGCGTATTTACCGCCTCCTTGCCGAGGCGTTTGGTGCCTATAAGGGGTACCTAGTTGTCGTCGGCATCTTGAGTGTTATGGTCGGGGTAGTGGAGGGGATTGGTATCAATGCTATTATCCCTCTTTTTTCCTTCGTGGGGGGGCAGGAACATGCATCAACGGACAGCATTTCTCGCGCAATTCAGTCGGTATTTGCGTTCACACATATTACCTACTCCGTCACCTCGCTTCTTATCTTTATCGGTGCTCTTTTTATCGCAAAGGCGCTTTGTATTTTTACGAGCCGATATATCAATTTGTGGATTTTGAGCGTGTATGAGTATCGTGAACGCAGTGAACTGTTTAACGCGCTCCTCAAAAGCAAATGGAAACACCTCGCGGAGCAGAAGGTAGGTTTTGTAGACCAGGTCATCCTGCAGGACATCGCGCGAAGCGCCGGTATCCCGTTTCATATCGGGTCGTTTATGATGGTGTGCGTCAACATCATCGTCTACACTCTTCTTGTGGTCAACATCTCGCTCCCCATCGCGTTCATCGCGTTTCTTTCTGGTGTCGGGATGCTCCTCCTCATCAAACCGCTGTTCACCTCGTATCGTCTCTTTTCCGATAAAATCGTCAAGCGGTATAAACAACTCGGACATTTCATCAACGAGCATATCGCGGGAATGAAGGTTATCAAGGCAAACGCTAGTGAAAGCGGAGTTGCCGAAAAAAGCGCAGTGGTATTTGGCGGACTCCGCCGGTTACGGGTTCGTTCAGAGGTCACCCGTATTATTTCGGATGTACTGCTTGAGCCACTGGGTATTGCCTTTGTGCTTGGTGTGTTTGCATATCTCTTTAAGGCCGGTACCTTCAATTTTCCCTCGTTTGCGGTTTTAGTGTACGCGGTCAGCCGAGTGTTTAATAACATTCAGCAATTCCAGTCGGAGGTGCACGACCTCAACTCGCGTGCCCCCAATCTTTCCGCGCTTTCAAGCTACAAAAAGAGAGCGTGGGAAGAGCGCGAACAACAAGGAGGAACCGCGCCGTTTTTATTTACGAAGAGTCTTCGCATCGCGCAGGTAGGCTTTTCGCATAGTGTCGGAACACGGACACTTTCCGATATTTCGTTTTCCGTAGCGCGTGGCGAAGTGTTCGGTATGATAGGACCTTCCGGTTCGGGGAAGACCACGCTTGTGGATATGATTCTTCGATTGCTCACGCCGACCGAAGGCGCACTGTATCTTGATGACGTACCGGCTGACGAAGTGAGCCTGCTCGCGTGGCGTATGAGTATCGGCTATGTCCCGCAAGAATCGTTTCTCATAAACGACACGATTGAAGAAAATATACGGTTTTATGGGAAGGCGACGAGCGAAGAGGTCGCGGAAGCTGCTCGGCAGGCGCACATCTTCGATTTCATTATGACGCAACCGCAGGGGTTTAAAACCGTGGTGGGGGAGCGGGGAAACAGACTGTCGGGAGGCGAACGCCAGCGCATCGCTCTGGCGAGGGCCCTTGTTCGCAAGCCACAGATACTTATCTTGGACGAAGCGACCAGTGCGCTTGATAACGAATCCGAGTCGCTCATTCAGGAATCCATTGACGCACTTCGGGGGAGTCTCACCATTATTGTTATCGCGCACCGACTGTCAACGGTGGTTGGTGCAGACAGGGTCGTCGCCATGGAGCAAGGGCGCATTGTGGAAATCGGACAGCCTCGTGAACTGCTTACTCACCCCGATTCATATTTTTCCAGAATGTATAAGCTTACCAGTTCGGCCTAACGTGACACGGGAGCGACAAAAAAATGAGAATTTTACTTAGCTGGGCACGAAAACAAAGCGACCCCGACACGCGCATTCTTATAGAACGGCTTGAGAAGGGCAGTCATTCTTTTGTGTATTTCGTGGGCGCGCCAATTGATGAAAAGAGTACGCCTGCGGGCGCGGTCTTTCACTCATATGCGGATGCCGAGATAGGGAAGAACGCGCACGGAATTGATGCCACACGGTTTCCACCACTTGACGAAGAGTTGATACGGAAACTGTACCACACCGAATCAATCGTCCTCACGATGTTCAATCGTTTCTTTGATGCACTGTGCGTTGATGAGCGAAGGAGGATCTATTATGAGATGGTTCGGTACTGGATGGGTATCCTCTCGGTCTATACGCCCGAGGTGGTACTGTTCCCGACGCTCCCTCATTTCGGGTACGACTACATTTTGTATGCGCTTGCGCAGCTTTTTAATATCAAGACGATATTCTTTGACGATACTCGTTTTCCCGGACGGCTTTTGCTTGCGACCAGTCTGGAACAGCTCACAGAGCCCCTCGTACGAGTGCTTGAGGAACACAAGGGAAAAACGTGTACCGTGCAAGAGCTCGCTTCCGATATACGAGAGTATTATGAACCGCGTAGTAGAAGAGATTTTAACGCGGTGCCAAGCTACATTGCCGACCAGAAAGCGCGACATTCGTTTTGGAAGATTCGTTTTCCGTGGAAGAGCATGTGGCAGAGTGTACGGGATTTCTCTTTTCTGCAAAAAGCTCCGCGATACCTACGCGCGGTAGCCTCCGAGCGAGCCGTTCCGTTTCTGACGAGAATAGCTATACATCTCTCGTATCCGGGCGTTTCCGACTTACGGAAAGAGTACGAGGCACAGGAAAAACCTACCGATTTCGGAAGGCCATTCATCTATTTCCCGCTTCAAAAACAACCGGAACGCACTACCAGTCCGCAAGGCGATATGTTCGTGGACCAGCTACTTGCCCTTGAAATTGTATCCGGAGCGCTTCTTCCCGGTCAGGTTATCTATGTCAAAGAGCACCCACTCCAATGGCTCCATTTTGGCGTACGGTTTTCAAGTTCCAGGTACCGCGGGTACTATGCACGCATTGCTCGGATAAAGAACGTGGTACTTGTTCCACTCGCGACCGACTCGTACCGGCTTATCAACGAATCGACAGCGGTGTCCGCAGTCACCGGCTCCGCCGGCTTTGAAGCGGTGCTTCGTGGCAAACCCGCCGTTGTCTTTGGGAAGGTGTGGTACGAAAATTGCCCCGGGATATTCAAAGCGTCGTCAAAAGAGGAGTGCGAGAATGCTTTTGCCCTCATTACGCGAGGATACACGGTTGACCAACAAAGCGTTATACACTATCTCAAGTGTTTTGAGTCGGTTACCATACCTGCCTTTATTGCTCCAACGGCACGGAAGGCCTCACACATAAGCAACGAAGCGTGCATGCACGCGATTAGTGACGCGATACTTACCCATTTAATAAACGCCCCTTCTTTAGTATGAAACTCTTCTTCTTAAATTGGAGTGGAAAAGAGACAGGCATGAGTGACGTGGTGCGTCTCTTACAGCAAGAGCACGCAATCGTCTATTGGACAGGTGCTAACATCAAGAAAGACGTGAATCCGAGCGAATTTCCGCACACAATCTTGCACGAACACAGTGATGCGCTTCACGGTATTCCCGCGGACGGTTTTCGTGGTGCTACCGTACCGGCTGACTCGGAACTCTTGCGTGCACTTTCCGAGACCGAACTTCTCACACTGACGATGATGAATAAGCACTTTGAGCAGAAGACGGTGAGTGAACGCGTGTTTCTGTATCAGACCTATGTTTCCTATTGGGACGCCGTGCTGAAGGAGTGTCACCCTGATGCGATTATCTTTCCTACCATTCCCCACAGTGTGTACGATTTCGTGGTGTATGCGCTCGCTAAACACTACCGTATCCGTACGGTTATGTTTGAGCCTACCTGGGTGGGTGACCGAATGATTGGTATGCACGACTACCGCATAGGTCCGGACTTTTTACGTACGAAGCGAGTACCCGAAGAAGTCGCTTCACCAGAAGAACTTTCGTCCGACATTCGTGCCGAATACGAGCGACAGGTACAGACAGAAGGAGATGCGACTCCAGTGTTCGTGAAGAACATCAAACATAAATATTCGGGAATACGCCTGTTGTACATCAAAGGCCGTTCGCTCGTTACGAGCATTTTTGTGCACAAAGATTTTTCCGTTCTATTTCGGGCGCTTATGGCACTCCTCCGTAGAGGGAAACCGAATTTGAAGAAAGAGTATGCACGGATAACGATGGAGCCCGATTTCGCCAAACCGTATGTGTACGTTCCCCTGCACTATCAGCCTGAACGTAATTCCGCTCCACAAGGCGGTGTGTTTGTGGACCAACTTTATTTGGTCGCAACACTTGCTGCTTCGTTACCCGATGGGTGGAGCGTTTACGTGAAGGAGCACCCGACCCAGTGGCTCTATCGCGGTGTCAATTTTTTTAGCTACCGGTTCAAAGGGTACTATGAAGCACTCGCGAAGATAAAAAATGTGTGCGTCGTTCCGATTGAAACCAATACCTACACACTCACCTCACATTCTCGCGCCGTGGCGACCATTACCGGAACCGCTGGTTTTGAGGGGATGCTCCGTGAGAAACCGGTACTGGTATTCGGCTATCCGTGGTACCGTGGCGCACCCGGGCTTTTTGAGATACATGACCTTTCCTCCTGCAGGAAAGCGCTTGAAAAAATTGCGAGTGGATGTACCGTAGGTTCTCATGAAGTGCTTCAGTATCTTCACCTTCTGGATACGGAGACTTTTCATGGATATATTGACCGTGATGGACAGACGGTGTCCTCTCTTTCACCCACGGAAAATGCGCAGTCCTTGGCACGGGAGGTCGTGAAGTTACTCAAGGAGTAGACGTCACTAATGTGCTTCCAAAATAGTTGTGTATACTACTATCCATTAGACGCTTACCTATAGCCACACTCGCTACTATGCATAACGGGACACCTATGGATTTTTTGAAGGGTAAAACGGTGCTTATCACCGGAGGAACCGGCTCGTTCGGGGCACAGTTTGTGGAGTTGCTTCTCTCCTCTTCCGAAGCTCGCAAAGTTATTGTCTTTAGTCGAGACGAGTTTAAGCAACATCAACAGCGGTTGCGCATTAAGGACGCCAAGGACCGTCTGCGTTTTTTGCTCGGCGACGTGCGCGACCTCTCGCGTTTGGAACGCGCATTTGCGGGTGTGGATATCGTGGTGCACGCCGCGGCGCTGAAACAGGTCCCCGCACTTGAATTTGACCCGCTTGAAGCGGTCAAGACCAATATCTTGGGAACGCAAAATGTCATTGACGCGGCGCTCAATCAGAATGTGGGGAAAGTACTTCTGGTGTCAACGGACAAAGCCGTCAATCCGATTAACCTCTATGGAGCTACAAAACTATGCGCGGAGAAGCTGCTTATTGCCGCAAACTCATATCGTCGTACTACCGATTCACCTCCGTGCTTTAGTGTCGTGCGCTATGGGAATGTCGTGGATAGTCGAGGAAGTATCGTTGAGATGATTCGCGAGCAGAAGAAAACGGGAGTTATTACGCTTACGGACCCACGAATGACTCGTTTCTGGATTACGCTCCCCGAGGCAAGTAACTTGGTACTGTACGCACTTGCCACTATGCGAGGCGGGGAGATTTTTGTACCCAAACTTCTTGCCGCAAAGGTAACCGACCTTATCAAGGTTACGGCTCCGAAATGTAAAGTGAAAATCATTGGTATACGACCTGGGGAGAAGCTCCATGAAGCACTGCTTACCGAAGATGAGGTACGGCGCACCAAAAGCGATGAAGGTTACTTTATCGTAGAGCCGATTCACGCGTGGTGGAACGGGGAACACATACGAAAGCTTCCGTCACTCAAGGTGGATGTCACATATGCGAGCAACTTCGTTGAAACACTTTCATCCCGTGAACTTTCAAAGTTTGTCTAATTTCATTAAAACGTCGAAAGAGTTAACCGATTTAGATTTACACCGGATGATACCCTATGGACGCCAATCAATAAACGCTGCGGACATTAAAGCGGTTACTGCTGTTTTAACATCCGATTTCCTGACGCAGGGACCACAGGTGGAAGCATTTGAGCAGGCACTCGCCAAGGAGTGTGGAGCGACGTACGCACTGGTCTTTTCAAGTGGTACGGCAGCACTCCATGCCGCCTATTTTTCCGCAGGGCTGACCGCAAAGGACGAGTTTATCACCTCTCCCTTAACCTTTGCCGCGACTGCTAACGCCGGTCTGTACCTCGGAGCGAAACCGGTTTTTGCCGATGTGGACGAACACGGTAACCTTGACCCCGCGGAGGTTACGAAGAAGCTAACGCCACAAACCAAGGCAATTGTGGTGGTTGACTACGCGGGTTTTCCCGCGAAGCTTAAGGAACTTCGTGCGATTGCGAATAAAGCCGGCATCGTGCTTATCGAAGATGCGTGTCATGCGCTTGGAGCGACGTACCACGGCAAACCGATTGGTACGCACAGTGACCTTACTGTCTTTAGTTTTCATCCGGTTAAGTCAATTACCACAGGAGAGGGAGGTGCGGTGCTCACCGACAATAAAATATTTTACGAGAAGATGAAACTATTCCGCGTGCACGGGATTACGAAAGACACAAAACGGTTCACCCACAACGCAGACGGCGATTGGTACTCTGAAATGCACACACTTGGTTTCAACTACCGACTGACGGATATGCAGGCAAGCCTTGGACGCTCGCAACTCAAGCGACTGCATACGTTTATGGAGAAACGTCGTGAAAAAGCTCTGCAGTATGATACTGCCTTTGCTCCCCACGTAAGCAAATTCATTCTTCCGGTGTGGAAGGACGGGTCGTCGGTTTCCGCGTTGCATCTCTACCCGATTCGTCTCAGAGAGGGAACACTCGCACGAAAAAAGATGTTTGTCGCACTTCGTGATGCTGGTATCGGCGCGCAGGTACACTATCTTCCGGTATATTTGCATCCTTACTACGAGAAGCTCGGTTATCCAAAGGGTCTCTGCCCTCGCGCCGAGGCATTTTATGAATCGGTAATATCTCTTCCACTCTTTCCGGATCTTTCCCGCCACGACCAGAAGCACGTGATACAAACAGTGATAGAAAATCTATGAGGGTCATAATCATTCAAGCTCGCATGGGGTCGACGCGTCTTCCCGGAAAGAGTATGAAATTGCTTTCTGGAAAGCCACTTCTGTGGCATGTGGTCCAGCGCTGTAAACGTGCGAAGAGAGCGGACCTCGTGGTTGTCGCAACCAGCCGAAATCCTGAAGATGATGCGATTGAAAAGTTTTGCGCGTCTGAAACCATTTCCTGTTATCGAGGCTCTCACGATGATGTGCTTTCACGGTACTACGAAACCGCAAAGCAGGTTCCCGCTGAAACGATTATTCGTATCACCTCCGACTGTCCGCTTATAGACCCCGGCCTTATTGACGACTGTGCTCGGGTGTTTGAAAAAGGTGGCGTGGATTATGTAAGCAACGTCAATCCCGAGAGAACATTTCCGCGAGGACTTGATGTGGAGGTCTTTAGCTTTCGCGCGCTTACGCAGGCGCACGAAGAGGCTCGCGAGCCGTATGAGCGTGAACATGTGACTCCCTATCTATGGCAGAATAAAAACAATCAGTTTAGTATTGGCGAACCGATCGTCGCGACTTCATCCTACCGTCGTCCGTATCGGCTGTGCGTGGATTATCAGGAAGATTTCGATGTTATGGAACGCATCTACCGCGAGTTCTATGAAGAGGGTGAAATTATTTCTACTTTGTCGGCTATCGCGTTTCTTGACGCGCATCCTGAAGTCGCCTCTCTTAATCGTGAGTGTGAGCAAAAACCATGACCAAAACCGTTGCTATCATTGACTATGGAATGGGAAATGTGGGTTCGGTAGTAAACGCCCTCGCGTTTTTAAGGGTTCCCGTTCTCGTGACAAGGGACGCGCAGGAAATACGGCGTGCTTCCCATATTATTTTACCCGGTGTTGGTGCGTTTGGTGAGGGCATACACAACCTGCAGAAGTTTGGACTTATTCCAATCCTTCAGGAAGCGGTGGGAATGGGGAAGCCTTTTCTCGGCATTTGCCTCGGTATGCAACTCCTCGCTTCTTCTGGAGAAGAGGGCGGTGTGCACGAGGGTTTAGGTTTTATTCCGGGCAGAGTTCGTCGCTTTCAGGTTGACGAAGCGAAGGTGCGAATTCCTCACATCGGTTGGAATGATGTTTCGCCAAAAGGAAATGCATTTCTATTCAAAAATGTTTCCCCGCTTATTTTTTACTTCGTGCACAGTTTTCACCTCGTACCCCAGGACAAGGACGTTGTGTCGGCAACGTGCAACTACGGTGAGGAGTTTGTTGTTGCCGTGGAGAAAGGCTCGGTTTTCGGAGTACAGTTTCATCCCGAGAAAAGCCAAAAGAGTGGACTTGCGGTCCTCACGAATTTTTTGAACTATGCTTAAAATTAGAGTTATACCGGTGCTCACGATAAAGGACCTGCGACTCGTCAAGAGTGTGCAATTTGCCGAGCATCGCAATATCGGTAGTTTTATCGCCGCCGCGCGTGTCTTTAACGCGCGAGACGTTGACGAGATGGTGGTGCTTGATTTAGACGGAAGGAAAAGCGGACTGAAGCCGGAATTGCTCAAAGAAATTACCAAAGAATGTTTTATGCCTCTTACGGTGGGCGGTGGCGTGAGGAGCGTGGAAGATATCCAAAAGCTCCTTTCGCTCGGAGCAGACAAGGTTTGCCTCAACACCGAAGCGATTAGGAATCCGAAGCTTATCGCGGAAGCGTCAAGGCGGTTTGGGAGCCAATGTGTCGTGGTGTCCATTGACGCGAAAAAAACGAGGCAGGGCTATGAAGTTATAGTAGCGGGTGGGCAGGAACCAACTGGGCTTTCTCCTGTAGCATGGGCCAAGGAAGTGAAACGACTTGGTGCCGGAGAAATACTGTTAACCTCTATAGACCACGATGGATGTATGGACGGATACGACCTTGACCTGGTGCGGTCAGTTTCTTCGTCGGTGTCGCTTCCGGTCATTGCGTCTGGAGGGGCGGGTAACACACGCGATTGCGTAGCGGTTGTAGAGCACGGTGGAGCCTCGGCCGTTTCCGTGGCGAGTATGTTTCAGTATACAGAGATAACACCTAAGGCAATCAAGGAAGCATTGGCGAAAGCGGGTAGAGAAGTTAGACTATAACGATACCTACAATTGTGCCCTGACCATGAGTACCACTTTTAAATACTGTAACGCGTGTGTAATGCCGAGTACCAAACCCGACCTGTTTTTTGACGAGGAGGGTGTGTGTGACGCGTGTCGTTCCGCGGAGCTCAAAAAAACGATTGATTGGGAAGCACGTAAAAAGGAATTTGAAACCGATATTGTTGCTCGCTACAAAGGAGCGAACAAGGGAAACTATGACTGCATTATTCCTGTGAGTGGCGGAAAGGACAGTCACTACCAAATGTATATGGCAAAGGTGGTGTACGGCCTCAATCCGCTTCTGGTAAGTTTCGAGCCAACTACCGCAAATACCATCGGAAGAAAAAACCGCGACAATATCAAAAGTGCGTTCGGGTGTGACCTTATGGTGTTCGAGAAAAATCCCCATGTATACAAAAAAATGTGTTTGCGTGGATTTACCGAAGTGGGGGACAACGAGTGGCCCAATCATTTGGGTATTTTTACGATACCTGTGCGCCTTGCGGTCGCGCTTCGCATCCCACTCATCATCTGGGGGGAAAATTCGCAACTTGAGTACGGCGGTCCCAAGGCTTCGCGGATGAAGAATGCACTTGACCGTAGGTGGCTTGAGGAATTTGGAGGGCTTCTGGGACTTCGGATTGAGGATATGGTTGGCTACGAGGGCATTACCGAAGCAGACCTGGTTTCGTACAAGTACCCGACCTCGGAGGAGCTTCAGGAGTCAAAAGTGCAGGGCGTCTTTTTGGGCTACTATTTCAAATGGGACGCTCGGCCTCAAACGGAACTGGTGAAGAAATTCGGTTTTTCGGTAAAGGAGGATGGTCCGGTGGAGGGAACTTATACCAACTATGAGAATCTCGATGAAGACCTGGAATCGGTGCACGACTATCTTAAGTTCGTTAAGTTTGGATTTGGGCGAGCTACCGACCATGCCTGTCTTGATGTGCGAAACGGAAGGATAACGAGGGATGAGGCGGTAGGGCTCGTTCAGCAGTACGACGGCGTCTATCCATGGAACGGTGTGCGGAAATTTCTTGCTTTTTCGGGAATGAATCAGGAGGCGTTTGACAAGATTTTAGATTCCTTTACCGATAAGTCACTTTTTAAGACGGACGAGAAGGGCGCGCTCCTGCGGAACAAGGAACACTCGCTACTCAAAAAGCACATGGAGTACGGACAAGGACTCATCAAGTGAATAAAAATGGATTCCAGATTTTTATGAATCTTCAACTGCGAAAAGCAACCGTTGCGGACAGCCGGTTTTTGTTTGAACTCCGGAATGACGCTTCCGTGAGAGAGGTGTCGTTCAGTACGGAACCCATTCCATTTGAATCGCATGAGAAGTGGCTTGCGAAGAAACTCGCGGACACCACGTCCACTATCTTTATCGCCGAAACAAAAGGAGGTGTACCTCTGGCGCAGATTCGGTTCGACCTTGTAGACGAGAAAACTGCCGAGGTGAGCATCGCCGTCGCGAAGGAGTATCGTGGAAAAGGGTATGGTTCACACGTTCTCTCAAGTGCTTCTCGCCGGTTTTTTGAAGAGCACCCCTCTCTCGCTTTTATTCGAGCGCGCATTAAAACAAGTAACGGCTCCTCTCTACGGAGTTTTGAAAAATCTGGATACAAGCGGATAGAGACGGACGCGCTTCATGACACGGAGGTGGTGGAAATGCTACTCACTCACCCGTCGCTTCAAATGAGAATTGGCGAGCGATATCTTGGTGGGGGCGCCCCCTGCTTCATAGTCGCGGAGATTTCGGGCAATCATCATCAGAAATACGAAGAAGCAGTCGCGCTTCTCAGGGCAGCGAAGGAAGCGGGAGCGGACGCGGTAAAGCTTCAGACGTATACACCCGATACCATCACTTTAAACTCCGATAACGAATGGTTTAGAGTAAATGGAATCGATAATCCAGCAGGATGGAAGGGAAAGACACTCTATGAACTTTACCAGGAGGCGTACACGCCGTGGGAGTGGCAACCGAAACTCAAAAAACTTGCGGACGAGATGGGTATTATTTTGTTTTCCACGCCGTTTGACGAAACGGCGGTTGATTTTTTGGAAAAGATGAATGTGCCGTGCTACAAAATCGCCTCTTACGAGGCGACCGATTTTCTCTTACTCCAAAAGGTAGCCCGAACTAAAAGGCCCGTCATACTTTCCGTTGGCTACGCGACAGAGGACGAAATCAAAGAGGCCGTGGCTACGCTAAGGCAGTACGGAACGACGAATATCGCGGTACTCCACTGCGTTACCGGATACGGGGCGGAGCCTGCGCCTCGTGATATGCACCTTAGAACCATCGCGGACATTTCCGCGCGGTTCGGGGTGGTCTCCGGATTTTCGGACAACAACGCGGGGATTTTCGTCCCACAGATGGCCGTCCACGCCGGCGCGAGTATTATTGAAAAGCATCTCATTTTGGATAGGAACCAAGGCGGTCCGGACGCACGGTTTTCACTTGAGCCCGCGGAACTCAAAGAATTGGTTGCGAATATCCGCGAGGTTGAAGCAGGTCAAAAGAGTCTCTCTGCTTCCGAAGAACTTTTGGGTACTCTGCACTACGGCCCGTCAAACGGCGTGGAGGAATATAACAAACGTTTCCGTCGCTCGCTCTTTTCGGGAAAGGACATCAAGAAAGGTGAGCTATTTACGAAAGAGAATGTTCGTGATGTGCGACCGGGATTAGGACTTCCAACAAAACACTTTGACGAGATTATCGGCAAACACGCGACAAAGAACATCCCCTTCGCGACCCCGCTCTCGTGGAAGATGATTTCCTGAAACACCTTGTCAGAGTGACCGTATGTGCTACCATAACGGGATGTCCAAAAACACTAGTGATGTCGTATTGCTTTGGGTAACTCGCGGAGTGCTTTTTCTCGTGCCGTTTGTTCCTCTGATCATTACTTCGTCACTATTTTTCCCGTTTATCACGGGAAAAGGCTTCGCTTTCCGCATTATTGTTGAGATTATTTTTGCCTGCTGGTTGCTTCTCGCGCTTCGGGACGCACGGTTTCGTCCGAAAGAGTCTTGGCTCTTGTGGGGTGTACTTGTATTCCTCGGTGTCGTGCTTCTTGCCGACTCTCTCGCCGTTAATCCTTTCAAAGCGTTTTTGAGCAACTTTGAGCGTATGGAAGGATTTATAACCCTCATCCATCTCGGTGCTTATTTCTTGGTAGCCTCGTCGGTGTTTGATACCGAAAAGTGGTGGCATCGTTTTTTCGCGACCTCGGTTGGTGTGTCGGCATTCCTTGGCATTTACGGCATACTCCAACTTGCGGGAAAAATTGTCATTAATCAGGGAGGTGTACGTTTGGACGGAACGTTTGGAAACGCCGCGTATTTTGCCGGCTATATGCTCTTCCACATCTTCTTGACGTTGTTTCTCATTCTGCGGCATCGTATCCCCTTTCAGTTTAAGTGGCTCTATGGAGGAGCACTGTTTCTTCAGGTATTTACGCTCGTCTTTACCGCTACCCGCGGAGCGGGACTCGGTCTCATTGGAGGGCTTTCCGTTTTCTTATTGCTTGTGGCGATATGGGGAGCGAAAGAGAATAAAAAAATGCGCAATGGCGCGCTCATCGCGTTTGCGGTTGTGTATCTATTTGCGGGAGGCCTCTATGTGCTCCGCGACGCTACGTTCATCAAGGGAAATCCCGCCCTCACTCGTTTCGCTTCAATTTCACGCTCCGACGCGGGACCGCGACTTATGGTGTGGGGTATGGCATGGCAGGGATTTAAGGAACATCCAATACTGGGATGGGGACAGGAGGGGTTCAATCACGTTTTCAACAAATACTATAACCCCGATATGTGGACGCAAGAGCAGTGGTTTGACCGTACCCACGATATCTTCTTTGACTGGCTTATTTCGGCAGGACTGCTAGGTCTCTTCGCGTATCTCTCACTGTTCGCGGGGCTTCTCTGGTTTATTTGGAGAGGAAAAAGAACTGACGGAGAGATGCCGTTTTCGTTTGCCGAAAGAAGTGTCCTTACTGGACTCCTTGTCGCCTATGTTATCCACAACTTTTTTGTCTTTGACAACCTCATTAGTTATATCCTGTTCTTTTCATTTATTGCCTTCATACATTCGAGGTTTAGTAGTCCGTTTTCTCGATTTGAACAACTTCCTCGACTTCAGAGCGAACAGAGCATGTTCACCGTCGGGACACTTCTTCTGATACTGGTGACGTCTTCAATATATGTGCTTAACATCCGCGCCATCAATGTTTCCCTTAACCTTATCCAAGGTCTCCGACCGCAAGACAAAGGAGTGACCGAAAATCTTGCGCTTTACAAGAAAGCGTTTGCCATAGAAACCATCGGTTCGCAAGAAGTAGCCGAGCAATCAATGCAGACAGCCATTACTGTCGCAAACGCGACCGGGGTTCCGACCGATATCAAGAATCAGTTTATTGACTTTGCGATACTCGCAATGAATCGAGAAATTGAGCGCGTCCCGACCGATACCCGGCTCCGCATGTTTATCGGAGGTTTTTACAATCGGCTCGGGAGGTACACCGATGCTCTTCCACAGCTTGAGAAGGCGCTTCTTACCTCTCCCAATAAGCAAACGGTTGCTTTTGAGCTTTCCGGCGCGTACTTGAGTTTGGGAAAGCAAGCCGAAGCGGTCACTGTCCTCAAGCGTGCATTTGAAAGTGCGCCTAAGTTTACTGCTGCACGTATTGCCTATGCGACGTCCGTCGTGTACGCAAAGAATTTCGCGCTGGCGGATGAGCTTCTTGCGGGAGCGACCGATACTCATGCCCTCACTGACGAGAGATTGATACGAGCATATTACGAAATGAAGCAGTATGGGAAGGTCGTGTCTCTCTTGAAACTTCGGCTTACTGAAAATCCGGATGACCCACAGACACACATTTCGCTTGCCGCTGTGCAGTTTTCTAATGGTAATCGTACAGAGGCTATCAAGGAACTGCAAAGAGCGATTGAGCTTAACCCCGGCTTCAAGGCACAAGGACAGCATTACATAGACGAAATCAAAGCAGGCCGGACTCCGTAGTAATTTCTTCTTTTGATAAACGACGTTTGTGCGGTTGGCTATGGCCAATTTGCACAAGCGTTTTTTTGTACTACTATTGGCCGTATGGTACTTCGGATTCAGGAACATATCTCACTCAAAGAGTTTACCACCATGAAAATTGGCGGGACCGCCCGTTATTTTGCTGTGGTGACAAGCACTATTGAGTTGCAGGAGGCGATTACAGTTGCTAGAAAAAAGGAAGTCCCGTTCGTAGTGCTCGGAGGCGGTTCAAATACACTTATCGCAAATGGCGAAATGAATGCACTTGTCATGAAGGTGGAGACAAAAGGAGTGGAGTGGAAGGAAGCTTCGCAATTTTCAATTTTCAATTTTCATTTTTCAAGAAATAAAAGTGTACTTGTTATAGCGGGAGCAGGGGAGATTTGGGACGGTTTGGTTGCAGAGGCGGTGGAAAGAGGACTATGGGGTATTGAAAATCTTTCAGGTATTCCCGGATCGGTTGGCGCTGCTCCTATCCAGAACATTGGAGCGTACGGTACGGAAGTCAAAGAAACCATTGAATGGGTGGAGGTTTTTGATACAAAAACAGGGGAGCTGAAAAAGCTCTCGAACAAAGAGTGTGGGTTTGAATATCGTGACAGTATTTTCAAGCGTCCGGAAGGGAAAGGGCTTATCGTGACGCGCGTTGCATTTCGTTTGCAGAAGAAGGGTGCGCCAAATGTGGAGTATAAAGATTTAAAGAATTATTTCGCAGAGTCTCATTCTCCCTTTTCTAAAGGGAGCACTCCGTCTTCGGAGGAGGGATTTAAATCCTCCGGCCTTCAGCCATCTCCTTTAGGAAAGGAGGAATTAAGTCCAACCCTGTCACGTATCAGGAAGGCTGTTCTTGAAATCCGCTCAAAGAAATTTCCCGACCTTCGCGAGTTCGGTACGGCCGGTTCATTCTTTAAAAACCCCATCATTCCCGAAGAGCAGTTTAATGAGCTCAAAAAGAAATTTCCCAATCTCCCCGGCTTTCTCGTCTCTTCTTCAAACTTCCAACTCAAAACTTCCAACTTAAAACTATTCATCAAAGTTCCCCTAGCGTGGGTCCTGGACAACATCTGCGGGCTCAAAGGTTTTGAAAAGGGAAATATAAAATTGTTCGAGAAACAGCCGATTGTGCTCGTACAAAACGGCCTCGCAACTTCGGAAGAGGTTGAAGCATTCGCGAAAGAAATAATCTCACAAGTAAAAACAAAAACGGGGATTGAGATTGAGTGGGAAGTGCAGAAGATTATGTAACATGAACTATGGAACACAGGATTATTTTTTGTTTCATGTTCCATATTTTATTTTCCATACCGCATGAGTTATCCACACATTGCAAAAAAATCTATTGTATTCGTATTTCATAACTGCGATAATTAGTGAGGTCGATTACTACTTTTAATCTAACCGAAGAAAAAAAGTTGACAGCATGATTTTCTCGATTCCGTCCGAACGAATTTTTTCTTCAAAAAAACATGGCCGCAAAAAAGCGAAAGGCGACAAAGAAGCGCAAGACCGCAAAGAAAGGGAAGAAGCGCAAGACCACCAAGCGCCGATAACTCACAAACCTCTCCGACGTTCGTCGGAGAGGTTTTTGTTTTCCTCATCAGGGTGTGGTGTTTTTTGACTAATTGTTCATTCTTTAGTGATTCAGTTATCGGTTATTCAGTTATGTGTTATTTGTGCTAGTATTGCCTGATGTTTGAAGGATTGAAGAAGCTATTCGGCGACGATTCTAGGGCTAAATTAAAGCCCTATTATGGTGCCGTGGAGCAAATTAACGCGCTTGAGGACGGGCTCAAAGGGCTCTCATCCGAAGAGTTGAAAGATAAGACGGAAGTACTTAAGGTGCGTCTAAAGAAGGGGGAGGGGCTCGACGATATTTTGCCCGAAGCCTTCGCGCTCGTGCGCGAAGCGGGTAGACGGACCCTTGGTGAGCGTCATTTTGACGTACAACTTCTCGGTGGTCAGGTACTCCATCATCGCGGTATTGCCGAAATGCGTACCGGAGAAGGTAAGACTTTGGTGGCGACACTTCCCGCGTATTTAAATGCACTTGAAGGAAAAGGTGTTCACGTCGTGACCGTCAACGACTATCTTTCGCGCAGAGATGCGGTGTGGATGGGACAAATATACCACCTGCTCGGACTAACCGTCGGAGTGATTAATCATGACTCATCATTTCTTTATGATCCCGCGCACGTTTCGGAGCGAGCAGGCGGAAATCCCAAATCCCAAATCCCAAATCCCAAACAAACTGAAAATCCAAAATCACAAAATACAAAGTGGGAGGGGGAAGACAAACTAGATGCGATACGAGATGAGCTGGGTTCGTTCAAGGTCGTGCATGAATTTTTGAAACCGTGCAGTCGGCGCGAGGCATACAATGCTGACATTACCTACGGTACCAACAACGAGTTTGGGTTTGATTATCTGCGCGACAACCTTGAATACTCCCCCGATCGTCTTCGTCAGCGTGGCTACCACTACGCCATTGTGGACGAGATAGACTCAATCCTTATTGACGAAGCGCGCACCCCGCTCATTATTTCCTCGCCGGTTGCGGAGTCCGAAGACCTGTATGCCCGTTTTGCGGGAATTGCGCGGGGGCTTCAGGCGGAAATCGATTACACCGTGGACGAAAAGCAAAAAGCTATTTCGCTTACACCTGCGGGTATTGAGAAGGCGGAGCAAGCGCTCGGCATTGGCAATATCTACACCGAAAAAGGTATCAAGTATGTCCACCATCTGGAAACAGCAGTGCGCGCCAAAGCGCTCTTTGAGCCTGATAAAGAGTACGTCGTGAAGAACGGCGAGGTAATTATCGTGGACGAGTTTACCGGACGCATGATGCCCGGAAGGCGGTGGAGCGAAGGACTGCATCAGGCGGTTGAAGCGAAGGAAGGAGTTGCGGTACAAAAAGAGTCGCGCACCTTCGCCTCCGTTACCTTCCAAAATTATTTCCGAATGTATACCAAACTCTCGGGCATGACCGGCACTGCGAAGACGAGTTCCGAAGAGTTTTACAAAGTGTACGGACTTGATGTTATTTCCATTCCGACCAACAAACCCATCAACCGTAAAGACCAAAACGATCAGATATTTCAAACCGAAGTGGGGAAGTTCAAAGCCATCGCGAAGAAAGTCGCGGAGCTGAACGGCAAAGGTCAGCCCGTGCTCATCGGCACGGTTTCCATTGAAAAGAATGAAGTGCTCTCAAAGTACTTGCACTCCGTTGGTGTACCGCACGAACTCTTGAATGCCAAAAATCATGAACGGGAAGGAGAGGTGATTGCGCAAGCGGGACAGAAGGGCGCGGTTACGGTCGCGACTAATATGGCAGGGCGCGGTGTGGACATTAAGCTTGGTGGTAACCCCACGAATGCGGAGCTTTCCGAAGAGGTGAAAAAGCTTGGCGGACTTTTTGTCCTCGGCACCGAGCGTCACGAAGCACGGCGCATTGATAACCAGCTTCGTGGCAGGTCCGGTAGGCAAGGCGACCCGGGCGAAACCCAGTTTTTCGTCTCTATGGAAGATTCACTGATGCGCGTCTTCGCATCGGATACCATCAAAAATATGATGGGACGATTCGGTATCCCCGAAGACGAGCCGATTGAAAATCGCATCATTACGCGCTCGCTTGAAAGCGCACAGACCAAAATTGAAGGTTTCAACTTTGATTCACGTAAACACGTGCTTGAGTATGACAACGTGCTGAACCACCAGCGTTCGGTTATCTACGAACGTAGGCGCAAAATCCTCGTGGGGGGTCCCGAAGAGGTAGACGACTATCTCTCCCTGCTTCAGGTTCAACCTCAAATCGGGAAAGAGGTTGAACCTGATCTTATCGCCTCCAAGAAAAAGCAACTCGGCTCTGATTTTTATCCTGCTATTCAGCGTCTCATCCTTCAGACCGTTGACCTCTTCTGGGTGGAGCATTTGGAAATTATGGATTACCTACGGGGTAGCGTGAACCTGCGCGCCTATGGTCAGCGCGACCCACTTGTGGAATACAAGAAAGAAGGACTCAAGATCTTTAAAGAAATGGAGGAGAATATAATTGCGCAGGTGATGAATGTCTTTCCACATGTTGGAGGCGCACCTGTAATGCAGGAGCAGGTACGATTGCAGGAAGTGCACGAACAAGCCCAGCTCATCGGTTCGGGAGACGAAGAATCGGACGCGAAACATCAGGGCAATGTTCATAGAACTTCAGACGAACCAAAGGTGGGCAGAAACGACGCCTGTCCGTGTGGAAGTGGCAAGAAGTATAAAAAGTGTCATGGAGCCTAGTACTGCGTGACGGAGGTTAGACCTCAACATACATGGAAAAAGATACCTATTTCGTTGCGGTAAAAGTCTTCCTTGAAGACGGGAAGGGAAACCTACTCGTTCTCAAAGACCGTTTTGGTGACTATGACCTTCCAGGTGGACGTCTTCTCTTGGATGAATTTTCGCTTCCGCTTGAACAGGTTGTCGCGCGAAAGATGCAAGAGGAACTTGGAGCTGAAGTAATGTACAGTCTTGGCAAACCCGTTGTGCATATGCGTCACGAGCGTGATGAGGTGCTTCAGAGCGGAAAGAAAGAGAAACGCAGGATATTTGCCGTGGGGTATACGGCCGAGTATGACGGTGGAGAAATCACACTCGGTAAAAATCATGAGCGTTACGAATGGGTATCGCTTCGAACGTTCAGACCCGCACAGTATTTTACCGGTGGCTGGCTCCGTGGCGTGCAAGATTATCTAGCAACATTCTCACATTCTTAAGAATGTGAGAATGTCATAAACTATGGAACTAGTGTTGCCTTCAACTGAATATGAGAAGAGTTTCCGCCAGGCTGTGGAAGAATTCAGGCACGGGAAAGGGAATAAGGAGACTGTCGAACAGTCCCTCGTCAAGCGATACGACGAAAGCGCAAGTTTTTTTGCATTTGTAGAGAAGTTTTTTGGCGAGACGAAAGGCAAATTTCTGCCTGAAGGGTATGTGGCGAACACAACATTTTGGCTTGTCGAGGGAGATAACTACATCGGAAGCGTTAACATCCGCCACACTCTTACGCCCCACCTCCTTGAAGTCGGAGGACACATTGGCTACACCATTCGGCCGAGCGAGCGAGGGAAGGGGTATGGCAACATGATACTTGAGCTCGCACTCCCGAAAGCGAAAGAGCTCGGTATTATGGACGTGCTGGTGACGTGTAAAGAAGATAACATCGCGTCGGCGAAGGTTATAGAGAAAAACGGAGGGGTGCTTGAAGATACGCGAACGCATACGGATGGCATCACCAGGAGACGCTACTGGATACACCTGGAGTAGAAATCACAAGTCAGACTTGAGGTAACATATGAAAATAATCTTGGGGTCACAATCTGAAAACAGAAGGAGTGTACTCGTCGAAGCGGGGTATACCTTTGACATACTGGTCCCGGGAATTGACGAGAAGACGATACGACACGAAAACCTGTATGAAATCCCCGTGCGTTTAGCGAAGGCAAAAGCCGAGGCACTTCTCCCAAGAATTAAAGAGCCCGCGCTTCTTATCACCGCCGACCAAGTGATTGTCTGGAATGGTGAACTTCGGGAGAAACCTGCTGACCTCGCAGAAGCCCGAAGGTTTCTTGAAACCTTTAGCGGGAGCGAATATCCCGCGGAGTGTGTGAACGGTATTATGGTCACGAATACCGCGACAGGGAAATCAATACTTGAGCGCGAGATATCAAAGGTCTTTTTCTCAAAAATCCCACAGGAAATAATTGAGGAGTTTCTTGCACAGGGAACAATGTACAAATACGCCGGCGGATTTACTCCGCAGTCCCCACTGCTTTTGCCATACCTTCGCATAGAAGGAACCTTTGCGAGTGTACTTGGTCTCCCGATGGACATAGTAGAACGATGTATGCAAGAATTGACAGCGTCTCTTAGTTCTCCCTTTCCTAAAGGGAGTACCCGTGAGGGGGAGGGATTTTTTTAAATCCTCTGTTCTCGCAGACTCGAACACCTCCTTTAGGAAAGGAGGAATAAGAAAAAACTATGGAACCAAACGAACGTCCAAAGGTAGGTCTCGGAGTGATGGTCGTCAAAGACGGTAAGGTGCTTATGGGCAAACGCAAAAGCTCGCACGGCGCAGGTGAGTGGGCGTGGCCCGGAGGACATTTAGAGCATATGGAATCGTTTGAAGAGTGTGCGAAGCGAGAAGTGATGGAGGAAACCGGTATGGAAATTGAGAATGTTCGTTTCAACCGACTGATGAACCTCAAACTATATGCGCCAAAACACTATGTTGATGTTGGTCTCGTCGCGGATTGGAAAAGCGGAGAACCGGAACTGCGAGAACCGCACAAATGCGAGGAGTGGAAATGGTTTGACTTGGAGCATCTCCCCTCACCACGGTTCGGTGCGTGTGACACTGCGGTTGAAGCCTATAAAACCGGCAAGCGTTATTTTGACTTCTAATTTCTTGTTTGGTTATTGTTTCTTGGTGATTGGTTATTTCCTCCATGCCCCATATTCACGAAAAAATAGATTTTACCGTTGAGGTGTTTATCGTGTATAAAAACACGGTGCTTTTGCGCATGCATGACAAGATGAAGATTTGGCTCGGTCCCGGCGGACACATTGAGCTTCATGAAGACCCGATAGAAGCGTCACTTCGCGAGGTGAAAGAGGAGGTGGGACTTGTGGTGGGACTTGTGGGTGGAGTGCGTATTGGGGCGGGACATGATGACCTGCTTCCACCGGTTGCCATCAACCGTCACCACATAACGCCCAGTCACGAACACGTTTCGCTCATCTATTTTGCAACGTCAACGAGTAATGTCGTTAACCCCAAACACGAAGAAGACCGAAGCGATGAGTGCATGTGGTGCACCGAAGAAGACCTCAAGGCAATGGACCTTCTACCGAATACCCGAAAGTACGCACTTGAGGCGCTTAAACGGTTGGGGAAGGAAGGCTAGTCTCATTTAGGTTGGACTTAAATAAGGACCTACGCACTCTGTTCCTATTCCTCCTTTCTTAAAGGAGGTGGCCGAAGGCCGGAGGATTTAAATTGCGAATGTAAGCCATAAAATCCCTCCCCCTCACGGGTACTCCCTTTAGGAAAGGGAGAATTAAGAAAAATGCGTAGGAGGTCTTACTGAGCTAACAAATACGACAAGAAAATAGTTTAAGGAAGTATCTCAATTTCATGCAAAGAAACAAAAAAAAGCAAATAGTGGTGGCGGTCTCAGGAGGATGGGACCCACTTCACGTTGGGCATATTCGACTGATAAACGAGGCAAAGAAGCTCGGGGAGAGGCTCGTGGTCATTTTGAATAACGACAACTGGCTTTTGACGAAGAAAGGTTTTACCTTTATGTCAGAAGACGACCGCAAAGAAATTTTAGAGTCGCTCGCATCGGTTGACGAGGTGGTGCTCACGGAGCATATTAAGGACGACCCCGACCGCAGTATCTGTCGAGAACTTAGAAAGATTCACCCCGATATCTTTGCAAACGGGGGAGACCGCACACCCGAAGACGCGCAAAACAAAGACTCCTCACTCAACCCGGAGGCAGAGCTCTGTCGTGAGCTCGGCATAGAGACGGTATGGAATGTCGGGAAGGGGGGAAAGATTCGTTCCAGTACGGAACTCGTCGCTCGCTTTAAAAAAGGCGAAGGACAGGGTAAAATAGGGGCGTGACTTCAGTTATTGAAGTAGAAAATCTGGTAAAGAGTTTTGGTTCCGTCCGAGCGGTGGACGGTCTTTATTTTGCCGTTGAAGAAGGCACGATTACGGGACTCTTGGGTCCAAACGGCGCAGGGAAGACCACGACCATCCAAATGCTTCTTGACCTCATCACGCCGACCAGTGGAACCATTCGTATTTTCGGAAAGGAATATAAAACGGCACGCGAGGATATCCTGCAAAGCATCAACTTTTCTTCGCCGTACGTGTCGCTTCCCGGAAATCTTACCGTCTACGAAAATCTCCTTACGTTCGGAAGACTCTACGGGGTGAAGGAATTACGAAAGAAAATTGACGAGCTGGTTGATTTCTTTGAGATACGCGACTTTTTGAAAAAGATGACCTACAACCTTTCCACCGGACAGCTTACTCGGCTCAATCTCACCAAGGCGCTCCTCAACGACCCGAAGCTCCTCCTTTTGGACGAGCCGACCGCTTCGCTTGACCCCGACATCGCCGACCGAACCCGGCAACTCTTGATGCGTATTCAAAAAGAGCGTGGCGTCACCATTCTCTACACCTCGCACAATATGGAAGAGGTGGAGGAAATTTGCGATAAGGTTATTTTCATTCAGCATGGAAAGTTCAAAGACGAAGGAGTTCCCGCGGAGCTGGTAAAGAAGTACGGACACAAAGACCTAAACGATGTGTTTCTGCATATAGCGAGAACAACATGAATCACCAAACACCAAGATACAATAACCAAACAATAATCAAGCAACATTCCCAAAATGTCGGGGTTTTGGCCATTGTATATTGGAATTTGTTTGGAGCTTGTTTCTTGGTTATTGGGATTTAATTTTATGAAATTTCACCGCATCAACGCTCTGCTTATACGCCATATGTACCTTTTCAAGAGGAGTTTTCCCCGTATTATGGACATTGTGTATTGGCCTGTCATGGATATTTTGGTGTGGGGGTTTTTGAGTCTCTATATTGATACACTACACATCACTGGATTCAACGCCATCACGGTGCTTCTCGGCGCCGTCGTCTTTTGGGACTTTCTCAATCAGTCACAGAAGTCGGTGTCCATCGCGTTTTTGGAAGAAGTTTGGGAGAAAAACTTGCTCAACATTTTCGTCACCCCCCTTCGCCTTTCCGAGTTTCTCGGTGCGACCGTGCTTGTGGGTGTGGTGCGCATTTTCTTGGTGGGAATTGTGCTTTCCTCACTTTCGTATCTCTTTTATCACTTCAACCTTTTTTCGCTCGGATTTTACCTAATACCGTTTGTGCTGAACCTCTTCCTTTTTGGTTGGTCGCTCGGCATTTTCACGAACGCGATTATTCTTAGGTTTGGCACCTCGGCACAGATACTCGCGTTCGGTTTCATCATACTCATACAACCGTTTTCCGCGGTGTTCTATCCAGTTTCCGCGCTCCCGTCGGGACTGCAAGTGGTTGCGGGGCTCTTGCCGTCAACCTATGTATTTGAAGGGATGCGGAGTGTTTTGTCGACGGGAAGTCTCCCAACCGCGCTTCTCGTCGGGGCATTTGCCACTAACGCCGTCTATCTTATACTGACGCTTTGGTTTTTCGCCCGAATGTTTGCGTATGTGAAGCGGGAAGGGAAGCTACTCAAACTTGAGGGGTAACTCTAGAATGGTCAATTTTCAAGGTTCAATTTTCAAAGAATTTTTTGATTTGAGAACTGATGCATTGATTAAAAATTGATAATTGTAAATTGAAAATTTTGTCCTATACTATACCTATGCTTAAAAGGACCTTATTTTCCCTTGTGCTTCTTCTACCACTGTCGGCTTCCGCCTCTACCGTTCATATTGGCGACTACTTTTTGAAGGGTGCCGAGAAGACTACGGACGACATCTACGTTATTGGACAAACCGCAACGCTGGCGGGTACCGTTATGGGGGACGCAACCGCTGTAAGCCGGAGCGTTTTCAGTGAAAGCACCATAGCGGCGGACGCACTGTTTATCGGTGAGAACGTTCAGGTGGAGGGTCCGGTTGGAGACGACATTCGTGTAGTTGGAGGAGAGATTTTGATTGACGGTCTGGTTGGAGACGACCTTATTGCGATTGGAAGAAACATCGTTATCGGTCCGAAAGGGAAGGTTAAAGGCTCGCTCTATGCGGTTGGCGGAACGGTGACCGTGAAGGGTGTTGTTGAAGGCAATGCTACGGTGGTGTCCGGGGTGCTCGCACTCACCGGTGTCGTAGAAGGCGACCTTGAGCTTTGGGGAACTGCCACGTTCGGGGAACCTGCTCGTATCGGCGGAGATTTTGTCGTGCACAGTAACGGAAAGATTCCTGCTCCCGTAAAGGTGGTTATTACCGGGAAATATATCCCGATTGAAATGGCGAAAAAGGGCGGGGAGTTCGGCACCTCTCTTGTCGAAGGATTTTTTGCGCTGAAGGTCTTAATGATGCTTTCGCTCGGGTTCGCGCTTTTCTTTCTTGCTCGGGAGCGTACCGAGGACGTACTACTCGAAACCCTTCCCAATTTTTGGCATCGTGCGCTTCGGGGTCTGCTTACGGTGATTGTGCTCCCTCTCGTTGCGATTCTACTGCTTCCAACCATTGTGGGAATGCCTATTGCACTTGTGCTTGGCGCGTTGTTTTTCCTTCTCCTTGTTCTGTCATGGGCGTGTGCCGGTATACTTCTCGGAGTGTGGTGTGAACGAATTCTGTTTAAGCGTTCCGCGTTCCCGCTCACCTACAGGCCGGTGCTCCTCGGTACGTTGTTTTTGGGAGTCGTCTCTCTCATACCCTTCATCGGGCCGGTTTTTTGTGCTATTGTGACACTATCGGTGATGGGTTCGCTTGGAACTGTTTTTGCGTTCTCGCTCAAGGTGCGAAGATAATTCGTTATGCGTTCACTCATAAAATTTTTTGATAAATTTGAAGACCACACACGTGAGAATCTTTCGCGCGTGCCGATTCTCTATGGGATTATCGGGGGAACGGCCCTCGTACTTTTTTGGCGGGGGGTTTGGCACAGTGCCGATATACTTGAGCAAAGTGGCGGAATAGTGGGAACACTTTTTAACGCTCCACTCTCGGTAGGACTAAGCGCCGTCGTCCTTCTTGCGACCGGACTTTTCGTGTCCTTCTTTATTGGTGACCGTATCATTCTTTCCGGACTTACCCATGAAAAGAAGATAGAAGAAAAGACCGAAAGCGAAGTGCGCGCCGAAGGTACCCTCCTTCTTGATATGTACAAGAAGCTTGAACGTATTGAGAAAGAAATCGCCACTCTCAAAGACGGAAAAAAATAATTTCTAATTACCTAATTCACCTAATTTCTAATAAAATGTCCAATGGAAAAAGGGAAAAAGAGTTATGACCTGGAGGAAAGGACGGCAAAGTTTGGTGAAGCTGTGGTTTCCGTATGTCGGTTAGTGCCGAACGATGACATCACTAGGCGGTTAGTTCCACAGTTGATAGGGTCAGGTACGGGTGTGGGTGCAAATTATTGTGAAGCCGATTGCGCAGAAAGCAACAAAGATTTCATTCATAAGATGGCGATAGCTAATAAGGAAGCAAAAGAAGCAAAGTACTTCCTTCGCATGTTATCAAAAGCTTGCCCCGCCCAGGCTCCAACCTGCAAAAGCTTATGGAAAGAAGGGTACGAACTCAATCTTATATTCACTACTATCATTAAAAAGGCAAAAGAAACAGAAGAAAAGAAGAAATTTGGAAATTAGAAGTTAAGCATTTTATTAGGTGAATTAGAAATTAGGTAATTAGGTAAATTTTTTATGTCCGAAGTTGATTACAACTCCGCAAAAGAGTATCTTACGCACGAACATTATTACGGGAGACACATCCGTTCACTGTTTATCGCGAGTGCTATCGTGATGCTTCTTACCTTACCCATCTTTGACGCGCTTATTCCGTTTAACGGTCTGTTTTCAATGGGGATGATCATCTTCGTCGGCATTTTGGCGGGGCTCTTAAGTCCGATGGCTCGCATAGTGGTCGTGCTCTGTACGGTTGCTTCAATTGTCGGAGGGTTTACCTTTGAGTATCAAGCAATTTTTGCTTTTTGGCGGATTAACGGAGCGCTTGAGTTCTGGTTTTTCGCGGTTAATGAGTTGCTAGCCGTCCTTTTTTTCTTCGCACTCTACTACTGCAGTAAAACACTTCGCGGGGTCATCTTTAAATCAACGTCCATACACTAGTCATGCCCACCTCCCGCCGCGTTGAAATAGGGTTCTTCTTTGTGCTCGCTACCATAACGGCGCTTCTTACCTTCTTTATACTTAGGCCATACTTTTCGGCACTTTTTCTGGCGGTCGTCTTTACTGTGGTGTTTGGGCCCACGTACCGCTTCTTTCTTCGGCTGACGGGAAACCGTCCGTCACTTTCGGCACTGCTCACCGTATTTACGCTTATTCTCGTCATCGTTATTCCTGTGTCGATGTGTGGGTTCTTTATCTTTACCGACGCGCAGGACCTGTATCAGACGATGCTTGGTGGGGGACTTGACCAGGGGTTTATTCAGACGGGAACCGAAAGGGTACAAACGTTTATTCGACAATTTTCTCCGGGATTTTCGCTTGACCTCGTGAGTTACCTCAAGCAAGGGTTTGGTCTCATTGTTCAAAACCTCGGAGGCATTTTTGGGCGAATTTTTGGAGTTGCTCTTCAGTTATTTTTGATGCTTCTCGGAGTGTTCTATTTCCTTCGTGACGGAAAGAAGTTTCGTGAGCGTCTTATCGTACTTTCACCGCTTTCGGATACCTATGACCGAAGTATTCTTGCTAAATTTGAAATTGCGGTTGATTCGGTCGTCAAAGGTGCGCTTTCCATTGCCGTACTGCAAGGAGTGCTTTCGGGTATCGGATTTACACTTTTTGGTCTCCCCAGTCCGATGCTGTGGGGGGCGGTGGCTTCTATTTCGGCGCTCATTCCCGGAGTGGGAACCGCACTGGTGCTCGCCCCCGCGGTCGTATACCTCTTTTTCTTTGGGAGTACCGCTACGGCACTCGGTCTCCTCCTGTGGGGCGCTGTCGCGGTCGGTCTTGTTGATAACGTGCTCGCCCCTGCGCTGATGAAGCGAAATCTCAACATTCATCCGTTTCTCATTCTCCTGTCGGTACTTGGCGGGCTCGCACTTTTTGGTCCGGTGGGTTTCCTCGCGGGTCCCGTCACCCTGGCGATTTTATTTGCTTTGCTTGATATTTTTCCGCTCCTCTTTAAAGAGCGCGATGATAAGTAACTACCGGTCAGACCTGTAATTTAGGATAATGGGTGATGTACTCTGGACATATTCCAGAAAACGTAGCTTTGTGCTATAGTGCCAGAGCCTGTTCATACTCTAACCGCAGTATACAGCCTTAAACATAGCTTACCTTCCGAAATGTCAAAAACGCTCGTTACTCACGACGGAAAGTTCCACGCAGACGATGTATTTGCCGTGGCCACCATTCTCCTCGCCGAAGAGGGGGTTTCTGTGGCGCGTACCCGTGACGAAAATCGAGTTGCGACTGCAGATATCGTTGTTGACGTGGGCGGTATCTATGACGAGGAAACAGGACGTTTTGACCACCATCAGGTGTCGGGAGCGGGAGTGCGGGAGAACAGTATTCCGTATGCCTCATTTGGACTCGTGTGGAAGTGCTATGGTGAAAAGCTCGCTGGAAGCAAAGCGGTCGCGGAGAGGGTGGATGAGGTGCTGGTGGCGCCGATTGACGCAAATGACAGTGGTATTGACCTTGGTACGCCAAGATTTGCGAATGTTTCGTCGTATGACGTTTCCGATATGGTTCGTGCCTTTAACTCGACAGGGGCAGAGGATGCCTCTCTCACGGATGAGCATTTTTCCGAGGTAGCACTTTTTGCAAAACGAATTATCGCGCGTGAAATCAACCGAGCAAAAACGGTGATTGAAGGAGAAAGACAGGTGGAGCAGGCTGCCTTCACCGCACCCGACAAACGGCTTATCGTACTTCCCGTGGACTATTCGTGGAAAGGTGTACTCATGAAGTTCTCGGAGCCTCTCTATGTCGTGCATCCGGAGGGCGACACGTGGAGACTCTACTGTGTTCGCGATAATCCGCACGTGTTTAAGAACCGAAAGGATTTGCCAAGCTCCTGGGCAGGACTTCGGGACGAGGAGCTGGCAAAGGTAACGGGAGTCCCGGACGCCGTGTTCGCTCACCGCAATCGTTTTATGGCGGTCGCAAAAACTCGCCAAGGTGCGATAGCATTAGCCACGATAGCGCTCAACTCTTAATCGTTTTCTTTTTTTATTCATACTTCTTAATTCAGTATTCATACTTCTATCCCTATGGCTTTCGTTGATGAAATCACACTACACCTTCGGGCGGGAGACGGCGGAAATGGCATTGAGAGTTGGCTCCACGAAAAAGGGAAGGAGTTTATGGGTCCCGCGGGAGGTGACGGCGGGCGCGGAGGAGACGTGTACCTCAAAGCTGTGCGTGACATCGGAAAACTTGCGGTGTACCGCTTCGGTAACCTTTTTGCCGCAAAACGCGGGGGGGACGGAATGCGCAAGAACAGACACGGCGCGAACGGCGATGACATTCTACTTGAGGTGCCGATAGGGTCAGTCGTGACCAATCGTGCGACGGGACGTGTATTTGAATTTCTTCAGGAGGGAGACAAAGCAATGGTCCTGCGCGGTGGAAAGGGAGGTCTTGGGAATGAACACTTCAAAAGTTCTCGTAATGTGACTCCGACACAGTTTACGCTCGGCAAGGAGGGAGAGGCGGGAGATTTTGACGTGGAGCTTCGGCTTATTGCTGACGCCGGTCTTATCGGGTTTCCGAATGCAGGTAAGTCGTCAATCTTAAACGAGCTTACCTCGGCGAAAGCCAAGGTAGGGAGCTATGCCTTTACCACGCTTGAGCCAAACCTCGGCGCGTTCCACGGATTCATTCTCGCGGACATTCCCGGTCTTATTGAAGGGGCGTCGGAGGGTAAGGGACTCGGCACCAAATTCTTGCGACATATCGCGCGCACGAAACTGCTCATTCACTGTATTTCACTTGAAGAAAAGAGTTTGCTGAAAGCATACAAGACCGTACGTGACGAGCTCAAGGCTCACGCACCGGAACTCATGGACAAGAAAGAGGTGATTGTACTTACGAAGACCGACACGGTGGGCCCCACGGTGGTCAAAAAAGCGATTACCGTCATGAAAAAGAAGAGCAAGAATGTGCTTGCTGTTTCGGTTATTGATGATGTACTACTCAAAAAGTTTAAAGACACTCTCATAAAGATTTTGCAGAAGGCGTAGCTCTCGCTCCTCCTCAGCTCCGGAGGGGTGCCGAGTCTGCGAGGCGGGGTGGTGGTGTTTTTTCCGTTGGGTAGGGGCTTCTTCAGCTACGAAAGTGGGTGGTGGTGTTTTTAATACCATGCGAACCGTACATAATCTAAAAGAAAGTAAGCAAAAACGAAGAGACCTACGCAACACTGCAACTCCACAAGAGGTAATTCTTTGGAGTAGACTGAAAGGTAGAGGTATGGGCGTCAAGTTTCGTCGTCAGCCTAGTATTGGAGTCTATATTGTTGATTTTTGTCCGGCACAAAGACTTATCATAGAGGTTGATGGGTCCCAGCATGGAGAGAAAAATGCCGAGCTTTATGATAAAGTGAGAACAGACTATTTGCAGAGACTTGGATATACCGTACTTAGATTTTGGAATAACGAGATTAATGCTAATCTAGAGGGTGTTTTAACGACGATTGAGGAGGCCCTACACACCGCCACCTCTAACCTGTCCTAAAAACACCACCACCCTGGCCTCCGGCCACCCCTCCTCAACTGAGGAGGGGAAAAGAGGGGAAAAGGAGGAATAAGAATGGCGGATAAACCATATAAACTTTCTAACCTTACAAACTTCTTTATGTCCGACTACATTACCACCATAGGTCTCGAGATTCACGCGGAGCTCAAAACAAAAACTAAGATGTTCTGCGACTCGCAGAATAATCCGGATGAGGAAAAGCCGAACGTGAACATCTGTCCCATCTGTATGGGGCACCCCGGTACGCTTCCGGTTATCAACAAAGAAGCGGTGAAGCACGTGATTAAGGTCGGTCGCGCGCTCCGGGGTACGATTGCCGATTTTACCGAGTTTGACCGCAAGAACTATTTTTACCCCGACATTCCGAAGGGCTATCAGCTAAGCCAATACGAGTTTCCGCTGGTCTCGGGCGGGACACTCCACAACGTGGCGATTACGCGTGTGCACCTTGAAGAAGACACCGCAACCTCGCTTCACGATAGAGGAGACTACAGCCTTGTTGATTTCAACCGCGCGGGAGTACCACTGATGGAGCTCGTGACCGAGCCAGTTATCAAAAGTGCCAGAGAGGCGGGGGACTTCGCCCGCGAACTTCAGCTCCTTCTTCGCTATCTTGGCGTGTCGGATGCGAATATGGAGAAAGGGGAGATGCGCGTGGAGGCAAATATTTCCATCTCAAAAGATGCAGGGAAGCTCGGTACCAAAGTGGAGGTGAAGAATATCAACTCATTCCGCGCGGTAGAACGCGCCATTGCCTATGAAGTAAGTCGTCACGAGGCTCTTTTGGATGCGGGGGAGAAAATACTTCAGGAAACGCGCGGGTGGAACGAGGATACGCAAAAAACCTTTGCCCAGCGAAGAAAGGAGGAATCCCACGACTACCGCTATTTCCCCGACCCAGACCTGCCCAAGCTCGCTATTTCGGAAATTCCTGAATTTAAGAAAGAGGTTCTGCAAAAGGAAATGCCTGAACTTCCAAGCGAGAAGCGAGTCCGCTACGCCAAAGAATTTGGTATTAAGCCCGAAGACATTGAACTGTTTGTGAACGAACCACTCTATGCAGGTTATTTTGAGCGAGCCGTACCGGCGCTCAAAAACAAGCCCTCACTCGTGAAGCTTGCGTCAAACTACATTTTGAGCGACCTTGTGGGACAGAGTAAGGTTAACGGATGGAAGGAAGACGCGGTTCCCGCGGAGGTTCTCGCCGAAATAGTGACCTTGCTTGAGGAGGGAGAGCTTTCCTCGCGAGGCGCAAAGGAGCTTATTGCGCTTTACTATGCCGAAGGAACCACTCTTGCGGGGAAAAGCCTCAAAGAGGTCGCAACGGAAAAAGGACTTATTCAGAAAAGTAATGATGACGAACTTACCCAGGTAGCCGAGTCCTTGATAGCCGAAAATCCAAAAGCAGTGGAGGAGTTTAAGGCGGGTAAAATCCCTTCTTTGCAGTTTCTCGTGGGACAGGGAATGAAGGCAACCAAGGGCTCGGCCAACCCCGCAAAACTACGGACGATTCTTGAGGGTTTGCTACGAGCCGGCTCATAATTCCTCTCCTTTTCTAAAGGAGGAGACCGACAGGCCGGAGGATATCTCCCTTATCAAGGGGAGCACTCCTATTCTTATCGGAGGAGGGGTGTTAAAATCCCTCCCCCCTAACGGGTACTCCCTTTAGAAAAGGGAGAATTCGGAAAAAGTGTAAGAGTCTCTCTTCGCGTATCTTTAGATTTTGAGCAGGTTCGTGAGTAGCGAGACGAGCTGTGTATCTTCAAAGCGGTCCTTCGCCATTTTTTGCCAGTTTTTTGCCCCGCTATCTATGTCGGGATCTACGCCTCTGCCTTCAATAGGCTCGCCATCGTCGCGGATAGTGACGCTGTGCACCAGAAACAGCGTGTATTTGTTCCCTCCGAGCGTTGTCGCAAGCGGGAAGGTGTTTTCAATCGTGCCCCAACCCTTTGAGTGGGTTCCCACCACGGTCGCCTTGTTGTATTTCTTAAGTACCGAGGCAAAAAGCTCTGCCGAAGACTGTGTGTTGCCATCTATAAGCACTATGGTCTGTTTGAGAGCGCTTAGCTCGGATATCTTCTGCGTAGGAGTCTTAAAGGGAGTATAGGTACCTTGTCTAAAGAGATCAAACGCGTACTGTCCGGGGCCAATAAAAAACCCGGAAAGATAAGGGACAATATCAGACGAACCACCGATATTCCCCCGCATGTCAATGATAAGCGTACGTGCTTTTGGAGAAGCACTCATCTTTTTTACGATGTCCACAAATTCATTCAGGGTCGTGGGTGAAAACTTCGTAAGATTAAGGTAGAGGGTAGAAGAGGAGAGCGCCTTGAGAAAAAGCGTCGGCTCAATCTTTTGCGTATCGTAACGATTTTTTTTGCTGGTATCGGTCAGCACGTCTTTGGCATAGGCAAGGTCTTTTATCTCCCGCTCTGCTTCAGGAGTCTTTTCCTTCTTGAGTAGCGCAAGTTTTGCGCCGTATTCCTTCTCTATCGCTTCGGGTGACGCGTCCTTCGGTACACCGAGTGACGCATAGAGGTCCTTCCCCGGATTTATATTGCTCACGGTGTCGCGCAAATCTTTCTCCTGCGAAGTGGTAAAAATGTGGCTTCGTCCAAACGGCGTAAGATTGCTAAGCACCAATTCTCCGATTGCAAGCGTTGCATCCTTCCGCTCCGTCTCCGGCTTGCTCGCAAGTGCCTTCTCAAGGTAGTCCGCAAATTCCATAGATGTAGAGGTCGCGATAAGCGGGGGAGTGGTCACTACCTTTTGAACGGCCAGTCCAAACAGAGCGGTCAGTTTTTTTTCGTCAGTAACTTCCCAGTAATTTTTTTTGACCGAATCAAAGATTTCCACAAGCAGACGCGTATTCGCACTGTAGGTGTCCGCCTTGGTCGCAAAGGGACTGCTCCCGAGTGTGCCGTGGACGAAGCCGTACACCAAAAGTCCAAGCGCGCCAGCCAGAAGCACCAAAAATCCAAGTCGTGCAATTTTGAGCTTAAGCAACATGGTGGTCAATTAATCCTCCAAATATTTAACCACTAATTTTCTCGGCGTGTTCTTCTTCCGAGGTGTTCGGGAGTATACCCGTGGTAGGGCGGCTCCGGTTTCAATGTCCTTCAAAATCTTTTCAAGACTCTCCATTTTGTAGACGCGATAGTTACTCATCGGATGCCGGCTCGCCTTGAGCTTCCCGTTTTTGTCTTAGTTCCGAAGCGTGAGCGGTGTCACGCCGAGGTACTCGGTAGCCTCTTTAATGGTGAGATATGTCTCGCTCATGGTGTGGTAAAATGTGGTAGTGTCATTCCAGCGGAAGCTGGAATCCAGGGGCTTACCTTTCTTTCTAATCTGGATTCCTGCCTTCGCAGGAATGACAGGAAGGTGTCCTCCCAGTATATATGAATCGCGTAAATAGAAAAGATGTTTTTTTTCCGTGATTTTCTTGGCGTTTCTTGTAAGCATGTTCCTACGGCTTTTCGTATGTGACGTGTTTATCGTACAAGGGGACTCAATGACTCCCATCATCAAGAACGGGGAGGTGGTAGTCATAAACAGGATGGCCTATCTGTTCTCCTCGCCACAGCGGGAAGATATTGTCGTGGTGGTACCACGAGAACTGCCGGAAAAAATAGTAAAACGAGTTATAGCTCTTCCGGGTATCTCAACCGAGGCTCAACCTCGGTATACAGAAACCGTAAGTACCTCAACCCCCGCTCTCTCGGAGACCTCTACACCCGAAAGCGCACCGGTCGTGGTCGCTCCCGCTCTTGAGGTGGTCTCCACGTCCACTCCCGAAGTAGTAGCGGGAGCCGAAACATCCGCAACGTCAACCGAAGTCACCATGACCCCCCCTAATCTTCCTTTCAGACCGAGGTTGAGCCTCGGTAGTGAAGGAGGGGGATCTGTGTTTTGAAGAAAACCGTTTAAGTGGGGTATAATACCCGTATGAAAAAAATCAACGTAGCCATCAATGGGTTGGGGAGGATTGGTCGGGCATTTTTACGAGCCGTGAGTAACCATTCGGAGATTAATGTCGTCTCGGTGAATGACTTAGGCGATAAGGACAATCTGGAGTATCTCTTGAAGTACGATTCGGTGTACGGACGAAGCACCGTTACGCTTGAAGGCATCAAACATCTGTCGGAAAAAGACCCCGGAAAGCTTCCCTGGAAAGAACTCGGGGTGGATGTAGTGATTGAATCAACCGGTTTCTTTGCGACTCCCGACGGAGCGGGATTACACCTTTCTGCGGGTGCGAAACGCGTGATTGTCACCGCACCGATAAAAGGAGAACACGGCACCAATACACGAATAGGCACGAATGACACGAACGGGGGCAAGACAGAGACGGTGCTTATGGGATTAAACGAGGATAAGCTCAAGAACTGCAAAATTAGCTCAAATGCGTCTTGTACGACAAATGCAGCTTCACCACTCATCGCGATTTTGGATGAAGTCATCGGCATTGAAAAAGCGGTGCTAAATACCGTACACGCCTACACGGCGACACAGTCACTCGTAGACTCTCCCGCGGGGAAGAAAGGGTTTCGTGAAGGGCGCGCGGCGGCACACAACATTATTCCGTCTTCTACCGGCGCGGCGATTGCCGTGACGAAAGCGTACCCCGAGCTTGTGGGTAAGTTTGACGGTATTTCACTTCGCGTGCCAGTCATTTGTGGTTCTATCGCCGACATTACCTTTATTGCGAAGCGCGACACAACGGTGGAAGAGGTGAACAGTGCACTTACAAAAGCGAGCAAGGAAAAGCGGTGGCAGGGGATTTTTGCCGTTGCCGAAGCGGAGCTCGTCTCAAGTGATATTCTCGGACGCCCTGAAGGCGCGATTGCGGAACTCTCTATGACCAAGGTTGTTGGGGGAAACCTCGTGAAGGTACTCGCGTGGTATGATAACGAAAGCGGATACGCGAACACACTCGTGAAGCATGTGCTTGAAGTAGGGAAACTCCTCTAAAACAATTTTCAATGACCAATTTTCAATTTTCAAATAGGCAAAGAGGATATCGGGATTCAAGACTTGGCTTTACGTTAATTGAGCTCCTTGTGGTCATCGCTATTATCGGGCTCCTTTCGTCTATTGTGTTTGCGAGTTTGAATACGGCACGGATAAAAGCAAAAGAATCCTTTTTTAAACAAGAGATCATTCAGTTGAGCAAATTGATGCATTTGGAGTATGCCGATTCGGGGAATTACGGGAACCTGTCAACGGGAGGACGGTGGGTTAACGACCCTGTACACGTATCGGCAGTTAGTTGCGACACGGCGTACCCCTTGAGTTCGACGGTATCAAAATATATTGCGCAAGCCAATGCTCTTTGTAAGAAAATCACCAAAATCGGTCCGGCTCCTACTGGATATACGTTGTATGTGACTGGTAATACGGACACCTTTTCAGTGCAGGGCTATCTGTATAATCCTGGGGAGCTCATATACTGTATCGGTTCAAGCGGTAGGACAACGTTCGGTAAACCATATGCCGGAGGTGCAGCTTATTCTGAGCCAGGCTGTTCCTCTAATCCGTAAATTGACTTGAGTTCAGTAAGATTTAGAGTATAGTTGCTTCATAATTCCTAATTCTCTATTCATACTTCTATGAAAGTATATTTCGCCGGTGACCATGCCGGGTTTGAACTGAAAAGAGAATTGATGGAGTTCGTGAAAGGTCTCGGACATGACATCGAAGACCTCGGGCCACTTGAACCGAAATCTGGAGATGATTATCCCGACTTTGTAATCCCGCTCGCGCAGAAGGTAGCAGGGAAGCCAAGTGCCGAATTTCGAGGCATTGCTGTTGCGGGGAGCGGACAAGGTGAAATCATCGCCATGAACCGCGTGAAAGGCGCGCGCGCGGCGCTCTTTTGCCCCTGCAACCTGGACCTCGTCAAAGCTTCGCGCGACCACAACGACAGCAACATTTTCTCCATCGGTGCGCGTTTCTGCACTTTTGATGAAGCAAAAACAGGCATTACCGTTTGGCTTGAAACCCCGTTTTCAAATGAAGATCGACACATCCGTCGTCTCAAAAAGAATGACGAGTACGGAAGCGTTTCTTAGCACTCTATTTCCTACATTCTACTTACTACTTACTACTTTCTACTTTCTATATACCTTCTTTTATGCACATCGTCCCCGCCATACTCCCCAAAGATTTTAAAGATATTCTCGAGAAGCTAGAGCTCGTGAAGGGTGTCGCTGATACCGTCCAAATTGATATTGTGGACGGAAAATTTGCGCCTTCAAAGACGTGGCCCTATATTGGCGACCACGGAGAAATAACCGCGCTCATGAATGAACAAGAAGGGTTTCCATTCTGGCAGGATTTTGATTTTGAATTTGACCTGATGGTGGGGAAGCCGGAGGAGGCAGTGCCGTTTTGGGTGCGTGCGGGAGCGAGTCGCGTGATTGTCCATATTGAGAGCACCCCACCCGATACACTCTCGGATATTCTTAAAGAGTGGAAGCACGTGGTGGATATTGGACTTGCACTCAAGCCCGCAACTCCGCTTGAAAAGCTGGAGACGTTCCTTCACGAGGTGAGTTTTGTGCAGTGTATGGGAAACGACCGCGTGGGATTTCAAGGCGTCACGCTTGACGAAGCGATCGTACTTTCAAGAATTGCGCACCTACGACAGAAACACCCCGAACTCACCATCAGTGTGGATATTGGGGTAAATCTGGAAACCGCTCCGCGCCTCATTGATGCGGGCGCGGACCGCCTGGTGGCTGGCTCCGCCGTGTTCGGTAAAGCAAATCCAGCGCAGGCGGTTCGTGAAATGGAGAGGCTTTTCCCAAAGGCATAGTCGACGATTTCCGCGCTGTCTTGTGTGCTTTTTGTGCTGTTTGTAAAGGTGCTATACTTGAGAAGTTATGAAAAAGGGAAGTACAAAAGAAATAACCATGGAAGGCGTTGCGAAGCTTGTCGTAAACTCTCAAAAAGTAACAATTGAGCGTCTTGAAAAGAGCATTACACACTCGCATGAGAATCTTGCGCGTATGGTGGCCAATGGTTTTTCAGAGCAGGAAAAAACTCTTATCGCAAAGATTGAATCAGAGATTCAAGGTATTGAACAACGACTTGGAGCTCAAATCCTCGGGACCAACAACCGTATTGACGCACTCACGGACACAAAAGTGTCGTGGGATGCGCATACTCCTTTGGCAGGTAGAGTCACACGGCTTGAAAACTCTGCTCGTTTACCGAAGTAACTTCTATGTCACCCTTACCCAAAAAAGTAGAAGCATCCGTTCATCTTGCCGATACGCACCTCACGGATGCGGATATCAAGAAGCTTGCACAGAAGGCGAATGACATTCGCATCTCGCTTATTGAAGCGCTAATTGAAGCGGGTTCGGGTCACACCGCGGGGCCTCTCGGAATGGCCGATATTTTCACGTACCTGTATTTCCATGAAATGCGTCACGACCCGAAGAATCCGGAATGGCCAGAACGCGATAGGCTCGTGCTTTCGAACGGTCATATTTGCCCGGTGCTGTACTCCGCGATGGCGCACGCTGGCTATTTCGGGAAGGACGGCGTAGAAAAGTTCACCAAAAGTTTACGCAAATACGGCAGTATCTTCCAAGGGCATCCGCACCGCGAATATATGCCCGCGCTCGAGACCTCTTCAGGTCCCCTCGGCTCCGGACTTTCACAGGCAGTTGGTATGGCGCTTGCGGAGCGCATTGATGCGGGACGTTCCTACAAGAAATGGATTTACGCGCTGCTCTCCGACGGCGAACTTGAAGAAGGAAACAGCTGGGAAGGGGCGATGCTCGCCGGCAAAGAAAAACTCGGCAATCTCATCGCGATTGTTGACCGCAACAACATCCAGATAGACGGCTTCACCGAAGATATCATGCCGCTCGAACCGCTCTCCGACAAATGGCAGGCGTTCAACTGGCATGTGATAGAGGTTAACGGACACGACTTCGCCGACATCCACCGCGCGATTGGTGAAGCGAAGGCCGAATTTGATATGCCCACAGTCCTCATCGCGAACACCATTCCCGGGAAAGGTGTTCCCGATTTTGAACGCAAGTTTGAGTGGCACGGCAAGCCCCCTAACAAGGAGGAAGGCGCGATGGCGCTTAAAGTGCTAAAAGAATTAAAAGAGAATCTAAAATAAAAATATGAATTGGAAAAGGATATTTCAATTTGAAAAGAAATCATCTCCACCACCGCTGTATTCCAGACGGCATCCAATTTGGGGCATCTTCGTTTTTATCATGATGTGCACTTGGTTCATTCTCTACATCACCTCATTCTTTTCTGCATAGTTTTTGAATATGCTCAATCATTCCGTAAAACTCAACCTCAAGCTTTGGGACAAGGACGTAGAACAGGTACCGATTCGCAAAGGGTTCGGCGAGGGCTTGCTTGCCGCCGGAGAAGCGGATGAAAATGTGGTGGGACTCTGTGCCGACCTTACCGAGTCCACGCAGATGCATTTGTTTGCGAAAAAGTTCCCGAATCGCTTTATCGAAATGGGTGTTGCCGAACAGAACTTGGTGACGGTTGCATCTGGCATGGCCGCGATGGGAAAAATCCCATTCTGTTCGTCGTATGCGATGTTTTCTCCCGGACGTAACTGGGAGCAGATTCGCACAACCATCTGTTATAACGACCGCAAAGTGGTGATTGTCGGCTCGCACGCGGGAGTGTCGGTGGGTCCCGATGGTGGGACACATCAGGCGATTGAAGACCTTGCGATTATGCGCGTTCTGCCCAATATGTGCGTACTCTCGCCTTGTGATTCCATTGAGGCAAAAAAGGCGACCCTTGCGTGTGCAAAAACCAAAACCCCGACCTACATTCGCCTCGCGCGTGAAAAAACGCCGGTCATCACCACTGCCGAGACGCCGTTTGAAATAGGAAAAGCACAGGTGTTTTATAAAACACCAATAACCAATAACCAATCACCCAAAAAAGTCGGGATTATTGGGACAGGGGGACTTTTGCACAAAGCACTCGTAGCAGCGAAAGAGCTTGAGGAAGAGGGAATTGCCGTTACGGTGCTAAACCTCGCTACCATTAAACCGCTTGATGTGGAGGCCATTGTAGAACTCGCAAAAGAGTGTGGACGCATTGTCACCGTTGAAGAACATCAGGTAATGGGTGGTATGGGCAGTGCGGTTGCCGAAGTACTCGCGCAGAAACAACCAACACCGATGGAGTTTGTCGGAGTTAATGATGTGTTCGGGCAGTCAGGAAAGCCGGAAGAGATCTTGGCCCACTACGGAATGACGGTAGAACATATCAAGCAAGCTACCAAGAAATTGCTCGGGAAGTAATATAATAAAGGCTATGCATGCCAACTCAAGAAAAATACGAGGTTTTACGCTCATAGAACTCCTCGTGGTCATTGCCATCATCGGCATGCTCTCGTCTATTGTGTTTGCAAGTTTGAATACCGCGAGGCAAAAGGGGAGAGATGCGAAACGTTTGGCTGAAATCTCCGAACTCCGAAAGAGTTTAGAGTATTACTTCAGCGAGAATGGTGCCTATCCTCCTTCGGCAACTCTTACAAACGGTAACTATCCGAACACGAGTTGGTCAAACAGCTCCAATGCGAGTTGGCTTGGTACCCAACCCTTCCCGTCTGCGATGAGCAAATATTTTTCAAAATTACCAGTTGATCCCATAAACTCGGTTGGTTGGGCGGGCGGTGACACAACCTTTAATTATAGTTACGTCTCTTGTGGGGGGAATCAGTATATGATCATATATAAACTCGAAAGACCTATTGGGCAGATAAGCCCCGGGGCCCAATGTGGGGCATCATTTTACAATTATGGATATTCGAATGTACCCAATCAGGTGAGTAAAGGGCTTATCACCATCGGTCCATAACGCCGCCCGCGACTTGCCTAGATCTCGTGAGGTATGTAGTTTTTTGGTGCTCCTGCAAGGTATTTTTCAAACTCCGCGCGGGTAAGGAGTCCTTTTTGCGCGCCGATTTGTTGTACCACATAGGCAGAGTTTACGGGCGCCCACGTAAGTGCCTCTTTGACCGATTTGCCAAGAATAATCGCCGAGGTGAAGGTTGAGGCGAAGGCATCACCTGCACCGGTGCGACTTACCGGAGGCTTGGGGTCGGGATAAATCGGCATAAACCAGTATTCACCTGTAGCGCTATCGTACGCATAGGCACCTTTCGGTCCGTCGGTGATGCAGACGACTTTCGGACCAAGGTTGTGTATTCCAGACAGGAGAACCTTGAAGTCATGTGCATCCGTGCCAAGTATTTTCTGCGCTTCTTCTTTATTACAGAAAAAGAGGTCGGTATTCGCATACAACCGCTTGAGTTTTTCGTACCCAAGATTTATTTCAAACTTTCCCGGCTGAAACGCGACCTGTACTTCCGGATGCTGTTCAAGATAGGTGGCTATCTCTGTATGGTACGTTTCGTTTCCGCGAAATGAGGAAAGGTAAACCCATTTTGGTGAAGGCTCTATCGTAGGGAGGATGTACTCGTACGGTTCGTGTTTGATGAGAATGGTGCGTTCGGCTTCGTACATAAGAACGTAGTGGTAGTTGGTTTGCAACCCCCTGTGAACACGCACATAGGTTGTCGCAACCCCTTCGTTTTTCAAAACCTCGGAGCACTCCTTGCCGTTTTCGTCGTCTCCCATGTTGGTGACGAGTCCTGACGAGAGGCCAAGGCGAGACGCGGACACGGAGGCGTTCGGCGCGTTGCCGACCGCACGAACAATCGTGGTGGATTCGTACGGAATCTTCTCGCCGAATGTCATACACAGCTCCAGTGACTGCTTTGGATTATCCGTTTCTATCCACGCGTCACTCAATTTGATGAAAGCGTCGGTCGTGATGTCGCCAATGGCGAGAAAATCGAGCTGTTTTTGCATAGGGGTATTGTATCAAAAAAAGTCGGGTGTCCAAAATAAGTGGACACCCGAAAAGAAAGAACAGGGGAGATACAGGTTAAGAAGACATATTTGCGCGGATATACTCGAATCCTTTGTAAGCCAGATCCAGGAGCCATGTACGCTTGGGAAAAAGGTGTTGGAGGCTTTCTTCGCTGAATTCTGGTAAAAGGTAAAGTGTGTCACTCACTTCGTGCGCATAGAGCCCTCGTGCGTTTTCCCATGATACGACCAGGTTATAACTCCAGACTTCTTTATCCTGTAGCGCAAAACACCGCTCTGGTGTAACCGCACGCGAAAATACGTCCGGTACTTTGGTCTTGAAGATGGTCGCAAGCCAATAGTTGATGAGTTGCGTTGCGTCCCAAGGGTTGTTTTTCAGGTCTCGGTGTAGGGGTAACAGCTCAACTTGGTTTTCCCACTGTTTTTCCGCATACCGTTTTACGGCTTCAGGATCCGCTCGAAAGCAGACATGAAGGTCGTTGGATTGCTCCGGAAAGTTCCGTCCGAGGTAGTAAAGAAGGAAAAACGCATTTCCGCCTTTACCGAACAAGGTATGTACGCTGATAGTGCTCATTTTCAAATTTCCTTTCTCCGCAAAACTAACATGAAGAGTGACTTCTTACAATGACGCTCCTGTTATATACTAAAGGCATGCTAAAAATCTATGTAACCCGCAAAATTCCTGATATTGGCCTCGCTTTCCTTCGAGAGAAGGGCTTTGAACTGGATATTTCACCCAAAGACCGTCCGCTTAGTAAGCGAGAGCTCGTAAAGGCTCTAAAAAAGAAACCGTATGACGGGGTACTTAGTCTTCTTACCGACACGATTGACGGCGAGGTGTTTGACGCGGTGCCAAGCGCGAAGATTTTTGCGAACTATGCCGTCGGGTTTAACAATGTAAATATTGATGAAGCAAAGAAACGAGGCATTACGATTACCAATACTCCCGGGGCGCTCACCGAGGCGGTTGCCGAACACACGATTGCTTTAATGTTTGCTATCGTGAAGCGTGTGGTGGAGAGCGACACCTATCTGCGCAAGGGAAAATACAAAGGTTGGGGTCCGGAGCTTTTTCTCGGTGAGGAACTCACGGGGAAAAAGCTTGGAATTTTGGGTGCGGGTCGTATCGGAGGACGGGTCGCGGAGATAGCATCAAAGGGTCTCGGCATGCTGGTACTTTACTATGACGTGAAGCGGAGCGACGAATTTGAGGCGCAGTGCCACGCGGTATTCCGACCTACCGTGGAAGAACTTCTCAAAGAGGCGGATATCGTCTCCATCCACGTACCGCTTCTCCCATCCACCGCGCATCTTATCAATCGGGACCGCCTAGCCGTCATGAAAAAAAGTGCGTATCTTCTCAATACCTCGCGGGGACCCGTTATTGATGAAGCGGCACTTGTGGAGGCTCTCCAAAAAAATATCATCCGCGGGGCGGGACTTGATGTATTTGAAAACGAACCCAAACTCGCCAAAGGACTCGCAAAGCTCCCGAATGTCGTTATCACTCCGCACACTGCCTCGGCGACACGCTCCGCCAGAGACGGTATGGCGAAACTCGTCGCCGAGAACCTTATCGCGTTTTTTGAGGGAAAGACTCCACCGAATAAGGTGTCATAAAGCACCAATAACCAAGATACAATCACCAAACAAAACTCAAAAGACAAAATTCAAAGAAAGAATTTCTATTTTGGTATTGAGAGTTGGCTATTGTTTGGAGCTTGTTTCTTGGTGTTTGGTTATTACTTCGGTTGCATTTTTGGCAGGTTTTGGCTATAGTATCGCCCTATGGCCATCAGCCTTCAATTTGAAAAGCGGGACCCGAAAGTGGCTCCCAATACCTTGAGGAACGCCGGAAAGATTCCCGCGGTGTTTTATGGTAAGAAGCAGACCTCCACTCCCATCACGCTTTCTACGCACGATTTTGAAAAGGTGTGGAAAAAGGCCGGTGAAAACACCGTCGTTAATCTCCAGCACGCAACCGAAGAGATCCCCGCTCTTATCCATGATGTGGATAAGCATCCGGTAACAGGTGAACCTCGTCATGCCGACTTTTACGTCTTTGAAAAAGGACAGAAGCTCAAGATTAAAGTGCCGATTGAGTTTAAGGGTGTTTCTCCGGCGGTTAAGGACCTCGGTGGTGTGCTTGTCAAAGTGGTACACAGTCTTGAAATTGAAGCCGAGCCGAAAAACCTTCCCCAGAAACTTGAAATTGATATTTCTCCGCTTACCGCGTTTGATAGCGTTATCACCGCCAAGGAAATCAAACTTCCCGAAGGCGTGACCCTCGTTATTTCTCCCGACGACGTTATCGCTTCGGTTTACGAGCCGAAGGAAGAGGTGGTTGAAGAAGTGCCGGTTGACCTCTCGACGATTGAAGTGCAGAAGCGCGGTAAAGAAGAAGTTCTTGGTGAAGAAGGTGCCGCTCCAGCCGAAGGAGGTGCTTCGGCAAAAGCTCCCGCAAAGAAGGAGGAAAAGAAAGAGGCGAAGAAATAATTTTCACTTCAAACCATACGAACTCATATCACCACAAGGCGGGGCACTCCCGCCTTTTGTGTTACCATAGAGGCATCTATGCAGTGGT